>Ga0102591_1000607_pt1 | contig 64943 bp, 58 predicted proteins | sample AraplaCol_mCL_r2_2_FD_76860 | JGI IMG/M metagenome (GOLD analysis project Ga0102591, IMG submission 76860) | Arabidopsis root microbial communities from North Carolina, USA - plate scrape MF_Col_mCL_r2 (SPADES assembly) (version 2) | ecosystem: Host-associated > Plants > Roots > Endosphere... | reverse complement strand
GCCGGAAGGTTGTGTGCGTGGCGCCTTTCGTCACGGGGCAACGCCGTGGATCGGAGATCGTCCCGCCCCGATCACCCCGCCCGCGACGACCGCGTCCGGTTGTAGGCGTCCTGTAGCGTGGTCATCAGCGCGGCGGTGGAGACCCCGATCATCAGCACGCCGTTGACCGCCTCCAGCGGACCGAGCAGGCGGAAGCGCTCGGACATGACGATGTCGCCGTAGCCCAGGCTCGCGAAGTTGACGGCCGAGTGGTACACGGCGACGTCCATCGCGTCGAATTCCCCGAGCAGGCGGAACACGACGGCCCAGATGGTCAGCTGGGCGAGATTGCCGACCACCAGCAGCGTCATGACGGCGTTGAGCACCCGTAGCGTCGACCATGCGGTCGGGTTGCTTCCCATGACGTCGTGCCGCGCGTAGTACCGCAACGCCACCACGATCAGCACGGACTGCAGCATCAGGCAGACCGCCATCGTCGAAAGGCCGATCACGACATTGAGCAACATGGCGCACCTCCGTGGGTCAGCTCGCGCGAATGCTTCGCGGGGAAGGCCGATGCGCGGCCTCCAGCATCAGGATCGCGAGCCACGCATACACCGTGACCGCGACGAAGAGGATGAAACGCTGGGCGAACGCGCCGTAGACGTCGCCTCCCTTGCTGTCCTCGACGGCGGGGCCCACCAGGATCAGCATGGTCACGGCGACGTTGACCCAGAACGAAGGCGAGAAGCGGGTCGCGAGGACGCCATACAACTTGCCGCCCACGTACACGCCGAACAGCAGCATCCACAGGGCGAACATCCACAGGCTGGGCCAGAGCTTCAGCGCGAACCAGAACGCGATGGCGAAGACGCCTGCCAGGAAGGTGGAACCCAGCAGTTCACGCCCGGCGGCGCGCGCGTCCACGATCGAGCCCTGCTGCCCGAGCAGCACCGCTTTCATGATGATCGCCATGTACATCGAAGGATTCGAGAACGCGAGCAGCACCGGCGGCAGCACGATCGCGGTGGTACGCAGGGCGATCCACGCGGCCTGGCGCGGATCCGCGTCCACCGCCTTGCGCGGTCGCGGCGGCGCCGGGTCTTCGGGGAAGAACGGATAGACGATCCACTGGCAGACGATGGCCAGCCCGATGCCGATCATCAGCGCCTCCACGACCGACCGCGCCAGCGCGTGTTCGACCAGGCCCGCGGCGGGAATCATCGTCAGGCCGATCGTGAGCAGCGTTGCCACGGCACCCTTGCCCAGGCCCACGCTCATGTAGGTGCTCACGAATACGCCCGCGGCGATCATCATCACGCCCGACCACGGGTAGTACCGGAGCACCGGCGTCAGGACCAGGCCGGTGCCCAGCGTGATGCCGACGACCAGCAACAGGCCGGCAAGGGCCTTCAATCGCATCGGCGGCGCGGGCGTGGCGGTGAGTGCGACGGCGAACAGCGGTGCGAGAAACGGCAGCGGCGTGGCGAATCCGTAGGCCAGCGCCAGCGACAGCGCGGCGATCGCGCCCAACCGGAACGTGCGCCGGGCGGGCAACGGCATCACGGCGTCGCATCCGTGCTTCGGGCGCGATCAGTACGCATACGTGAGCCAGCTCGCCACGCGGATGTAGAGCTTGCCGAGCAGCTTCGTGAGGCCGCTGCCTTCGCCGTACGCGATCACGGACGCCTGCCCGCCGACACGCAGGGCGTCGCGCAGCGCCGGGTCCTGCTTCGCATCGAAACCGATGATCACGGGGAAGCGTTGCGCCTGCCGCAGCCAGTCGCGATCGTTCTCGATCGACGGCAGCGTGCCCGCTGGCGGATCGCTGCCGGCGCCGACACCCAGGCCGATGCTGCGCACCTCGCCCTTGAACACGTGGCCCGGCATCGCGTCGAACACGATGTCGACCGGCGTTCCCGCCTTCAGGTGGCCCAGGTTGTTCTCGGTGAACTCGGCGTTGATCCACACATCGCCGACGGCGACCAGGGTCAGCACCGGGCTGCCGGTGCCGGCGTACAACCCCACGTCGGTGCGCAGATCGGTGATGACGCCGTTCGACGGCGCCCGGATCACCGTGTTCGACAGGTCAAGCTCGGCCTTCTCGACCGCGGTCAGTGCCGTCTTCAGCACGGTGTTCCCTTCCTCGCTGTCGCCGCCCATGGTGTCGATGGCGCGACGGATATCCGCTTCGGCCGCAACCACCTGTGCGGTGGCCTGTTGCAGCGTGGCGTCGGCGATTTCCTGGCGGCGTACCGAGATCGTGCCCGGATCCTCTTCGCGCAGGCGGCGCAGGCGCGTTGCGTCCTGCCGCGCCTTCAGCTCGTTTGCGCGCGCCGCCTGCAGGCTGGCGCGTGCCGCTTCCACTGCCGCGCCACCGGCGCCGAACTGCTTGCGGGCGCTGGCCAGGTCGGAACGCGCCTTGTCCAGCGCGATGCGGTACTGCGAGGAGTCGATCTCCACCAGCGCCTGTCCCGACTTCACCGGCTCGTTGTTGCGGACGCTCATCTTCGTCACCGCACCGGCGACTTTCGGCGCCACGCCCACGACGTATCCCTCGATCCTCGCCTGCGAGGTGTACGGGGTGTAGCGGTCGGCTAGCAGGTACAGCAGCAGGCTGAGCGCGATCACGCCAACGACGATGAGCCCGCCCTTGCGGACGCTCGCCTTGGCCTGGCTTCGCTTCGCTTCGTCGGTCCTGTCGTCGGCACCTGTGTTCATCTGCTTTCCCCGCCTGGGCTGTTCTGTCCGTCCGTGCTGGCCGGCAGGGGTCTGGTCAGCAGATCGCCCCAACGGGTCCTTGCTTCCATCGTCCCGCGCACCGTGTCGGGCACGAGGTCTTCCACCGGCGTGTCCACCCAACCGCCGCCGAGCGCCTTGTACATCGTGATGACGGCGCTGATGTGCGCGCTGTCGTTGAGCAGCTCGCGCTCGGCCTGCGTGAACATCACCCGCTGCGCGTCCAGCACGCGATCGAAGTCCGCGTACCCTTCCTGGTAGAGCGTGTTGGCCAGGTCGAGCGAGCGCTCCGCGGCGCGCGCCGCGCCTGCCAGCGGTGCCTGCTGTTCGCCCGTCTTGACCACGGTGATCGCGGCGTCGTCGATCTCCTGCGCCGCCAGCAGGGTGCTGTTCTGGAACTGTTCGATCGCCTGTTGCAGGCGCGCATCCTGCACGCGCACGTTGTTGCGGATGCGGCCGTAGTCGAGGATGTTCCAGGTCAGCGCGGGACCTGCGGCGAACGTGCGAACCTCCGGCGTGCCATCGACGTCGTCCGACGACCAGCCGATGCGTCCCAGCAGCGTGATCGAGGGAAAGTAGTCGGCCTTGGCGATGCCGATCTGCGCCGATTGCGCCGCGACCTGCCACGCGGCGGTACGCACGTCGCGTCGACGCAGCAACAGCTGCGCAGGAAGCTCGGTGATGACCGTCCGGCCGACGACGGGAAGCGGACCGCCCACCGCGGCCAGCTCCGGCATGTCGCCCGGCATCCGCGCCAGCAGCACCGACATCGCATTGCGGATCTTGACCAGGTTGGCTTCCAGTTCCGGAATGAGCGCCAGCGTGCCCAGGTACTGCGCCTGCGCCGACTGCAGGTCCAGCTCCGATTCCTCGCCGCTGCGGAACAGTCGTTGCGTGATCTCGAAACTGCGTTTCTGGATCGCCGCATTGCGCGTGGCGATGTCGATGCGCAGCAGCGTGGTTCGATAGAGGTAGTAGAGATCCGCGACCTGCGCGCTCAGCAGCACCTGCACGTCCTGCTGGTTGGCGATGGAAGCGAAGAAGCCGGCTTCGGCCGACTCGACGCCGCGGCGGAAGCGCCCCCAGAAATCCAGCTCCCAGGCAAGATCGAAGCCGGCGCTGTACGCCGTGAACTGCTGGTCGCGGCCGGCGCCCTGCCCGCTTTCGCGCTGGTCGACATACGTGGCGGCGCCGTTGATCTGCTGCAACTGCGGATACTGGTTGGCGCCGGCGATGCCGAGCACGGCGCGGCTTTCGAGGATGCGCAGGCCCGCGATGCGCAGCGATGGATTCTCACGGCGCGCCGTTTCGATCAGATCGTTCAGCACCGGATCGTTGAATGCGTGCCACCAGAAGCGCAGGTCGACCTGCGTCTGTTCCTGAGGGTTGCCGATCTGTCCGTACAGATCCGACTGCCACGTCTTGAGCCAGGCCACGTCGGGCTCCTGGTAATCCGGGCCGAGCGTGGTGCAGGACGCCAGCAGCGCGACCGCCGCGAAGACGAACGCGGTCGCGATGCCTCGGGCCTTGCGCGCGGCCATGATCACGGGAGCCCGTGATGCTCAGGCAGGGTTGTCGGTGGGCACAGTGGGGGCCGCTGGCGGCACCGTCGCGGCGGCGGCGGGGTTTGGCCCGGCGACCCAGTCCATGAAGATCTTGTAACCCACGGCCAGCAATACCGCGCCGAGGAACAGGCCGGTGATGCCCGCCGTCGCCATGCCGCCGATGGCGCCGATCAGGATCACCAGCATCGGCGCGTCCACGCCGCGTCCCAGGAGCATGGGCTTGAGCACGTTGTCGGCCATGCCCGCGATGACGAAGTACACGGTGAAGATCACCTTGATGGCGGTGGACATCTCGTCGTCGGCCCACCAGAGGTAACCGGCCGCGGGCAGCGAGATGATCAACGCGGGCAGCTGCAGGATGCCCAGGAACATCACCAGCAACGCCAGCACGCCCGCACCCGGAATGCCGGCGAGCAGGAAGGCCACTCCCAGCAGGATGGCCTGGATGAAAGCCACGCCGACAACGCCCGTGGCGACCGAACGCACGGTGGCGATGGTGAGCTCGTACAGCCTCGGGCCTTTCACCGGATCAGTCAGGCGCACGACGATGCGTTCGATGGCAGGACCGCCGGTCCGGGCGTACGCCATCATCACGCCAGCCAGCGCGATCGCGACCAGGAACAGCAGCGCCGCACCCGCGCCACCACCGGCCATCTGCAACGCCTTGACCGCGAATCCCTTCACCAGTTCGCGGTTCTTCGCCAGGAAGGCAGGCAGGTCGGCGGCCGCCGCGTTCCAGGTGTTGTACAGCCGTTCGCCCACGATCGGCCATTCGGCGATCTTCGGATTGGGAGGCCTCAGGCCCAATGTGTCCTTCACCACGGCGTCGTGGAACTGGCCCAGTTGCGTGGCCACCGCACCGCCGAGCAACACCAGCGGTACGCCGATGAGCAGCAGCGCCACCAGCACCAGGACCGTGGCCGAGAGTCCACGCCGTCCGCCGAACCAGTGGTTCGTCACCCACTCGTACAACGGGTACAGCGCGATGGCCAGGATCATGGCCAGGATCACCAGTCCAGCGAATGGCGTGAACACGCGCACGCACATGATCACGAGGAAGGCGATCAGTCCGACGCGGATCAACGTCTCCGTCAGATCTTCCCGCACGATCCTGCGCAGCATCGCCTGATCAACATTCATGTTCGAACCCTCCGGGCATCAGCGACAACATCGTTTTGTCGCGTGGAATGCAGACAGCGCTCGTTCTTCGGATCTCGTTCTTCGGATCTGCTTGCGCCGCGCCGCGCATGGACCACTGGCGGCGGAGTGTCAGGAGCTGGCTAGGGTTGCATGGATATGGAGGAGTCGCCGCGACGTCATCGAGCAGCGACACCGTGCACTCACGCAACAGCCGGGCTCCCTTATAGCGCCCTGAAGCCTCGTCCGGCGTGTTTTTTTCCGCTGATCGCCTGCCGGTCGTCGGATGGGCTTCGCATCGATGCGAAGGCTGACCGCAAGCCGCTTCCTTTCGCGTTGAAGCACCGCTTCAGGGCATGCGCATCACTGGCATCGAATCGTTTGACGTCGGGATAACCCGCAAGCCATTAGCGTCCACGGTCGCGGTCAAGCGACCGCAGGTGCCCGCGAGGGGTGGCGGACGACATTGATGCTTGAACGTATCGAAAGGGAAACGTCGATGAGCACGAAGACACGCAACCTGATGGTCTCCCTCGCAATCGCGACCGCCACCTTCCTCGGCGCTGCCGGCAGTGCCAGCGCTGCCGACGAATGGTTCGTGCTGGGCCAGCAGACGATCAAAGCCACCGATCCGAGCACGACGATCAAGAGCACCGGAGGTCGGTGGGAGAAGGACGTCAAGGAGGTCAAGCTCGCCGTCGAAGGCGCCGACGTGCAGATCACCAACCTCGTCCTGCACTGGGACAATCGTCCGGACGACACGATCAAGGATGTCGGCGTGCTGAAGTCCGGCGGACAGACGGCCGCCAAGAACGCCCCCGGACTCAAGGGACGCCTCAAGTCCGTCACGGTCCAGTACAAGATCCTCGGCGGCGCGAAGACCGCCGATCTGAAGGTCATGGGCTACGACTGACCGCGCCACCGCGCGCGGTCGCATCGGCGTTCGATTCCCGTACTCCATGACGGAGTACGACGGGCGTTGTCGCCCGCGAACCCGGGACTCGGGCACGTGGTCAGAACACCAAAGTCCGTCCCTGTTGGGCGGCCATAGTTTGTGGCTCAGCCTGATGAGCGGAACGAACTTTGGCTTAGGAGGTGAGTGAAAGTATGTGCCCGACTCGCTAGATCAATGAGTTAGGCGCTACACGACCTGGCAACGGATAGCGAGTTCACACCATAGTTTGGGCGACAGATCACCACCGCGGTGGTCTTCAGAGGCTTGGCCTTGGAGCCCTCGGCGGCGACTCATCACAGGAATCTCGGCTAGCGCGCCGCCGCGAATCTCTCTGTTAAGGTCTGTCAATCTCGTCAATTTGCGACTCTGAGTGATCAACCGGATTAGAGCTTTACGGGAGGCCCGGGGCCTGTCCCTCGAAGCGCTGGCAGTGCTTGTCGGGACAACAAACCAGCAGATCAGCAACCTGGAGACAGGCAAGCGACGTCTGACCGTCGATTGGCTGAGCCGGCTTGGGGAGGCGCTTTGCTGCCACCCGTGGACTCTCGTCAGTAATGACCACTTGTCAGATGGCGCGGAGAAGCCTGTCCCTCCCGACGAAAGGCTGCTCCTAGAGTCATACCGGAAACTCAACCAGGAACAGCAGCGAGCGGTCCTAACCCTTCTGGCGGTGCACAAGACTGGCTCTGACGCTCAAACGAAATAGTTGACTTGATCCAACACATTGTGTGAATCTCAACGCCCCCACCCGCGGGATCCGTGGATATGGGCGCATGGCGTACTCGATCAAAGCGTAGGCCGGACGGCGCACTCGCTGTCGCGCAATACGTGCGCATGTCGACCGATCATCAGCGGTACTCGACAGAGAACCAACGCGACGCCATCCAGCAGTACGCCGTGCAGCACGGGATGGCCATCGTTCGGACCTACGCCGATGAAGGCAAAAGCGGGCTCAACCTTGAGCATCGCGAGGGACTGAAGCAGCTTATCCGGGACGTTGAGTCGGGCGAGACCGACTTCGAAGCCATCCTCGTGTACGACATCAGTCGGTGGGGGCGCTTCCAGGACGCTGATGAAAGCGCCTACTACGAATACGTCTGCCGAAGGGCCGGGATACGTGTTCACTACTGCGCGGAGCCCTTCGAGAACGACGGCAGCCCCATGACCGTCGTCATCAAGAGCGTGAAGCGGGTAATGGCGGCCGAATACAGCCGCGAGCTCTCGACCAAAGTCTTCATGGGGCAATGCCGCCTGATCGAACTCGGTTTCCGGCAAGGTGGTCCGGCAGGCTTCGGGTTGCGCCGAATGCTTATGGATGAAGGCGGGTCATCCAAGGGCGAGCTGCGAATGGGCGAGCGCAAGAGTCTCCAAACCGATCGCGTAATTCTCACGCCAGGACCGGCCCAAGAAACGGCGATTGTCAGGCAGATATATGAACAGTTCGCCCTACAGAGGCGATCAGAGCGTGAGATCGCAGACGAACTCAACGCCGCGGGCATAGCCACAGACCATGACCGCAAGTGGACCCGCGGCACGGTCCACCAGTTGCTGATCAACGAAAAGTACATTGGTAATAACGTATACAACCGCGTCTCCTTCAAGCTCAAAGAGAAGCGGGTCCGAAATCCGCCGGAAATGTGGGTTCGGTCCAATGGCGTGTTCGAGCCAGTCGTTCCTTTAGACCTGTTCTCGAAGGCCAACGCCCTGATTGCCGCAAGATCGGAGCACCTCGATGACGAAAGCATGCTTGACAGGCTTCGAAGGCTGCTCGACCGGACTGGCTCACTGTCCGGACTGCTGATCGACGAACAAGACGATATGCCCTCGAGTAGCACCTACCGCCAACGGTTCGGCGGTCTCGTGCGCGCCTACTCCTTGATCGGCTTCGAGCCGGAACGTGACTTCGCGTACGTAGAAATCAACCGGAACCTGCGTGCGCGAAGGCCAGATCTAATCGCCGAGATCAGCAACGGGCTCATCCAGGCTGGCGGCAGCGTTGACCAGAATCCCACCAGCGACCTGCTGACAGTCAATGGAGAGTTCACGATCTCTATCGTCCTGGCTCGATGCCAGAGGACGCCCGGGAATGCCTATCGTTGGCACATTCGCTTCGATACAAGTCGACATCCAGACATCACGGTCGCCATTCGGCTGGCGGAAGACCAGGAGACAATCCTCGACTACTACCTATTCCCGCAAATCGATATCCCGCCTCGCAGGGTCCGTCTTGCCGAGGAAAACAACGGCTTCATCCTCGATGCTTACCGATTCGAATCACTGGAAGCGCTATACGGGCTCGCAGAGAGGGTGCCGTTTCAACTCGCTGCTTGAGCGAGGAAGCAACCATGCGCCAGATCGTTCTCATCCCTACCGATCAGATTCGCATCCTGAATCCACGGAGACGGAACCGCGCTCACCATAAGGAGATCATCGACAACATAGCTTCCATCGGCCTCAAGAGGCCCATTACTGTCACTCGGCTCGGCACGGATGGCGGCGACACACGCTACGCGCTGGTTTGTGGTCAGGGTCGACTCGAAGCGTTCAGAGAGCTCGGCATTGCGGAGATACCGGCCGTAGTCGCGGAGGCCGACGAAGCCGAAAGCATGGTGATGAGCCTGGTCGAGAACGTGGCCCGCCGTCATCATCCCGCGATTGAGAGCATGCGCGAGATAGGGGTTCTCCGTAAGCATGGCTACAACAATGAGGAAATCGCCGCCAAGATCGGATCTACCAGTTCTTGGGTCGGCATGATTCTCTTGCTACTCGAGAAGGGTGAAGAACGCCTGGTCGCCGCGGTCGAAACAGGACTCATACCCATCACCCTGGCGATCGACATTGCGCGTAGCGACGACGCCGGCACCCAGCAGTTACTTACCGAGGCCTACACGAACGGCATGCTTCGCGGACGCAAGCTTGGCGTTGTTCGAAGACTTCTGCAAAGGCGAGCGCGCGGGGGAAAGGCCCCGAAGCCGGGAAGCTCAGGGCCGCACATTCGCGGTCGGGTTCTCAAGGCTGAGCAGCTTAAGCGCGTCTACGAGCGGGAGGTCGAGAAGCAGCAGCTGCTTGTAAAGAAGGCGGACATTACGCAGGCGCGCCTCATGTTCCTGATCAGGGCGCTGAAGGATCTTCGCTCCGACCGCCAGTTCTCACAGCTACTAAAGAGCGAGGGTATGGAGACTCTACCCAAGGTCCTTGCCGAGCGGATGCTGGGGCAATCGCCATGAGGCAGCAGCACACGCCACCTCGAGATGCCCGGTTTGAGCTCAAGAGTCGCATCATCTCAATGAGCGCGATCCGGTCTCTCAGACCGCCCAACTCGCACGTAAAGCAGACCCAGAAGTACCGACAGATTGCTGCATCGGTTCAAGCGGTGGGTCTTGTCGAGCTTCCAGTTGTGGTGCCTGCTGCGGACGCGCCGAACTCATACTACCTACTCGACGGACAGCTCCGAATTGAGGCGCTACGGGATCTTGGCGCTACAGAAGTCGAGTGCATTATCTCGCTGGATGACGAGGCGTACACCTTCAACAAGAGGATCAGCCGCCTTGCGGCCGTACAGGAACATCACATGATCGCTCGCGCTGTGGAGCGGGGTGTCCCCGAGGAAAGGATTGCTGCGGCACTCAATCTTAGCGTTTCGACGATCAGGCAGCGATTTCGAATGCTCGACGGGATCTGCCCGGAAGCCGTGTCGCTGCTTTCGGACAAGCCTTGTCCTATGGCTGTCTTCAATGTCCTAAAGCGAATGAAGCCTCTCCGCCAGATCCAGGCGGCGGAGCTGCTCGTCGGCCAGAACAACTACTCCTCTGGTTTTGCCAGATCCATACTCGCGGCCACTCACCAAGACCAACTGGTCGCCCCCAAGGCGTGCGATCAGGACCGAGATGGAGCGAGGGAGCAGATTGCGCGACTAGAAAGAGAGCTTGAGGCAACCCAAAAGCGCACACGCTTCGTGGAGGACACGTATGGCGACGACAACCTCTGCCTCACTGTCGCTCAGACGTACTTGAATCGGCTACTTGCCAAGCCACGACTGGTCCAATGGTTGTCCGACAACCATGCTGACTATCTGGTGGAGTTCCAGTCGATCGCTGGGCTGACCTCCCTTTCGCCACAGGTGAGCGCACGGAGCGAGGGCGTTTAGTGGTAACGCTAGCGGGATTGACCTATGGTTTCCCCATATCCCTAGCATTTCGCATCGCGGGAGATGGGCGCCATGGCCGATGACGGCGAATCCATGCTTGAGCTCTTCGGAGCCCTCACGAATTGCCTCTCCAAAGCGATCGCGCGGATGTCGCTGGACCAGCTAAACGGATATGAGGCTGAGGTGCTACAGATGCTTCAATCCCAGGATGTCGAGACCGTCGCGGCGAACGCATTTCGTTCCGTTCTTCGAGAAATCGACAGCCGCCGAGCCCACCTTTTTGCGCAGTAGTCGAGTTTGATCTGATCCCATCTTGGAGCTTGCATGCCTAAGTCATTCCAGTCCGATGACCTGCATGCGCCTGGCCGAACTGACGAGCCTTCCCTTGGGCTAGGTACTCGGCACCATTGGTGCAGCGTATGCGCCCAACGACGAGGAAGCGGCTGTTTGGCGAAAGCTCGCTGACCAGGCTGGCGGAGAAGCGGCGATACGTTGGAAGGCAGAGCATCAAAGAATGAGTGCCATTCAGCGCGGTAGGGCATCGCACGGAACCGGGGCTTGTGGAACCGGCCGGCGATGTACTGCTCTGCCCTGGCGAATGTCCGCTATCGACCCATAGCGGACGTTTCGATTGGTCGCTCCGATCCAGACAATCCTCAGTCAGTCGCGTTAGACCGTTCCCGAAACCACGCGCCGAATTGTCCGTTGTGCGTGAAGCGACGCAACTCGAATTTTCCGGATTCGTGGATGACCTGCCGCCAGCGGGAACACCCGTACTTCTGCGGGGTTTGCTCCGGATGATGTTCGGAAACCCAACGCGCGGCCGCGTCCAGGTTCACCCAGCCATCGACGGACAGCTCCCGGAAGGCTTCCCTCAACGCGCCGACGATGCCCGCCATGGGCCAGTGAATCTGGCCGTCGGGCCCGATGCCGTTGACCACCATGTCTTGGACCTGAGGCGATTGCATTAATTCGGCAGCGGCCTTTCTTGCCTCATCGATCTCGCCGGCGAAGGTGAGCAGTCGTTCGAGGTGTCGGTCGATCTCTGCGTATGAGCAGGTAAGTGCATCTTGTGCACGCAGACATCCTTCGACTGTCCAGAGATCATGCAACTCGATGAAGTGGTGCACGAGCGTATTTCGCAGGGTCACTAGTTCGCGCAAATCGGCCTTGAGAGCTTCGTAACTTTCGGCTGGCAAAATGAGCTGCAGCCGGAAATTAAAATGGATCGAGTCGGGGGGAGGATTCGGCGGGTCTTCCGGAAGTTCGCCACCTTCCTTAATGATGTAGTCGCCCATCAGGCGGCCGACCAAAGTCCCCAGCGTCTTGTCACGAGCCTCAACCTTGCGGGTGTCTAGGGCATGCGGGAGCGTCTCCGGAGTGCCAGAGAGCTTTTGCAGAGCAGTCATGGCCTTCAGCAATAGCTCGTACTGCTGCAAGCGCAAGAGGCATCGGCCCAGGAGTCGTTGCACTTCGTGTTGGGGGCAGGCAAGGTCGGCTTGATCGAGAACAGCCATCAGGAACCCGAGCGGATGGGGTCAGAGAACATTACCGCTTGAGCCGAAAAAAGGGCGCTGCGGGGACAAAGTTGCCTTAGTTCCTTAAGCCCCTTTCCTCTGGAGTGTCCGCTATTGGCCGATAGCGGACATGCTGAGTGCCGCTCCTCAGGCCCGAACGTCCGCTCCTGGCCGATAGCGGACGCTCGGCCGGGACGGCCGGCGGCCCGGCTGCTAATGTCCGCTTTCGACTCAAAGCGGACATCCCGCGAGGTGCGGCACCGGCGCCTGGCAATACGTTTGACGCGTCGCCATTGCCGTACGATCCGGCCATAACAGGGGGAAAGCACATGTTCCGAGCTCTCAGCGTGGCCGCGATCGCGTTACTTGCGCCGGCGGCCGCCATCGCGGCAGTACCGCTCGAGTCCGTGCCGGACAGCGAGATCTGCATCGCCTACTACATGGCAAGGGAATCCGGGCAGGACACGTACTACGGCAGCCGCCTGCGCATGGAGGGCGAGATGCTGCGCCGTTCGATCGACTGCATGCCAGCGGATGGTTACGTCGCCAAGGCGTCGGAGCGGCTGGCGAACCTGCGCGGCTTCGCTCAGAAACAGGCTGAGGTTGAAGCCAGCAATGGTGCGTGGAGGGTGGCCAACATGGAGCACGAGATCGCGCGCGAACAGGCGGAACGTGATGCCCGCCGTGAGCGGAACGCACGTGCCCTCCAAGACCTCGGCGACAGCCTACGTGAATCGGCGCGCCAAATGGAGCAGCGTCGCCCGAAGACAGTGACGTGCAACGCGCTGGGCAACACCGTGACGTGCCGGGAATACTGATCGCGACCTGCTGCGCATAGCGGGTCAGACCAAGGGGCCGCTCCATCCGCGAGCGTGGTTGAAACAGGAGGGGTATGAATACTGTAGGTAGTTGGAGGTCACGATGAAGATGCTCGAAGCTCTGATTCTTGCCCTCATTGCCATCGCACCATTCAGCGCAACCGCCGGCGATGAGGATGAGATATCGCTGTTCGACGGCCGCGGGAACGCCGTTGCCTACATTGCCTTAGACGACGAACTCACCATATACCTTTGGGGCGGCAAGCCTGTTGCCTACCTTGATCGTGATGACGCCGGTGGATACGACGTCTACGGCTTCAACGGAAAACACATTGGTTGGTTCGTCGGCGGCATCTTCCGCGATCACGCTGGAGATGCGGTGTGCGCTTCGGCAGAAAATCTCCAACACACTGAGTTCGAGCCATTCAAAGCGTTCAAGGAGTTCAAACCATTTAAGGCTTTCCAAGAATTCGCGCCTTTCCGTCCGTCCTTCAGCTCAAACTGGTCCGACACGCCGTGCAGATTTGCGCTCGCAGAGGGCGGTGCGTGACCTCTAACAATTCATTCAAGCCGACGCCGCTTCGCGGGGCGGCTTAATTCCGGCGTTGGCGAATGTCCGCTTCTGGCCGATGGCGGACGTTCGGGCGGGACGTCCGGCGGCCGGGCTGCTAATGTCCGCCTCCGACCCAAAGCGGATGTCCACCATACGGCGCCCAAGGCAGGAAGCCACCTATGCCATTGCATTACGCTCTTGCGTACGCGGCGACCTTCGTGATTCCACTTGTGGTCGGCGCAGCCGCGTATCGCACGTCGCGCAGGAGCCAGGCCACGTTATGGGCGTCGCTCACGCTAGCCTGAGCCGGCGTTGTCGTGAGTCTCATTGTCACCGCGGCGGGTGGGGTGCTGTGCTCGGATTCGTACGCAGTCCGACTCCATGCGGCGAAACATCTCTCCCGAGGCGAACTCACGACCATGCGAGGCGGCGAATTCCTGTGTCCGCGCGTCTATTACTTCGAGCGCGGCGGTGAAACAACCTGCCTGAGGCCGAATGGAGATGGAGGGGCCTCGATCGGCTGCGGCTGATCCACGGGTGCCCGCTTCTGGCCGATAGCGGACATCAGGCCCAGTTGGTCAGAACCCGCGTCGTGCCCAGATTCAACCGGCACAGCAGTCCACCCGTATCCGCTGCGCACTTGACTAACGCGTTGCAGCATCGCGGGGCGCGAGGCTTGCGATTCTGATCACTTTTGCAGAAGAGGCGCACATCACTGCCGCATAGACGCGCGGATCGACAAGTCGTGTCTCAGCTAGTGCGTTTGAGTGCTAGAAGCGATGCATTACTCCGCGTCACTGGGCGGCACTGAATGCAATTGCAGCAAAGGAACAACGGCCGATTCAGTGCGTCCTGGGTTGCCGAGACCTACGGGGCGCTGGTCCCGACGAAGAAGCTGGCGATCCTACTGGGCTTCCCTACTGCAGCAGCCCTGAGGCGTGCGATCGCCTCAGGCCGCCTTTCGATTCAGTTATTCAGGGTGCCCGGTCGGCGAGGGATGTTCGCGGACGCCGAAGACGTGGCGAGTTACCTGCAATCCAGCGAACGCCTAGTGGGAGGGGGTAAGCCATGACCTAGCTCAGTCACCGTCCGACCCTACAGGTGGGGCAAAAGAAAAACCCGCGAGCGGCAACTCGCGGGTCTTGTTCGGCGACGAAGTGCGGCTCCATCGTTGCCAGCGACTCTCCCCCTCCTAAGTCCTCATGTCAAGCCCGAACAGGGCATGACACGGGTTGTTGTCGCCATTCGGACGCCCAGTGACGCTCAGTCACCTGTAATCCCGCAGCACTGCCTGAGCGGTCGCGTCCAGATCGGGAGCGGTCAATGATCAGTTCGAGCGATCTGTGGATGTACTACCAGACCCTTCGCCTTCCTCCCAATGTCGTGGAGGAGGTCGAGCAGATGCGATGCGAGGCGCCGTCCAGAAAGGTGGGCGTCCATGCGTTGAACAACATCAAAGTTGATCTCTATTCGCGCTGCAATGGCGCTAGAAGGAAGCTCGAAAGCTACACCTGCGAGGCCGCATTTGCGCTGGAGACCGAGCTATCTGGCTCCACGATCGCGTATTGGTCCCAGGTAGGTCTGAAGGGAATTCGCCGTGGCAGTAGGACGCACGTGATGACAGCAGACTTCATGGTCTACGACGTAGACGGCATCAGGATCGTCGAGTGCAAGCCGCAACGTGCATTAGATCACCTGGCTGCGCGCAAGCCCGATGAGTGGCAGATGGACGATGGCATCTGGCATCGACCACCGCTCGAGCAATGGTGCGCTGCGCGGGGGCTGAAGTATGAGATATGGAGTCCCCCGAGGCCGCACGGCATATACCTCGCGAACCTGATGGTGATGTACGGTGCCGTCGACACAACGGCAGATTCGGTAGAAACACGTAAGTTAGATCGCGTCGAACGCATGCTTGAGGCCGGCCCGGTTTCTTTGGCGGATGCTCTATCAGAGACAGGGTTGTCGTTCGCAGCTGCGGCATGCGCGTTGGCTAATCGGAGAATCTTCGGGACCCTTAGGTCGCGCTTGCTGGACGATCAAGAGCATTTTGACCTCTTCCCAAGTGAAGAGCACGCGCGAATGGTTGACGAAGGCCTCCTTGCACGGATGGCGACGTCCTACGACATGGAACCTGTCAACTCTCGTCTAATGACGGCAAGCAGGACTGACTATGAGAAGGGAAAAATCCGTCTTGCTCGAGTGGAACGGATGCTCTCAGGGGATGAGGAGGTAACGAGGCGGTATAGCGGTCTAGTTAAGAGAGTACTCGCGTGCAGAGAGAGCGGCGCTAGCCCGCTCGAGGTATGCCTAACGTCCTACGCGTCATCCGGGTGTCGCGTTCCCCGACTGAACCATATGCAGGAGGACGAGCTAGCGAAAGCAGTATCCGCCTTCCAGAGATCACCTAGCATCCGAAGCAAGACGCAGCTGCATGGAATTCTTGAAGGGAAATGCCAACAGAGAGGGTGTGAGACGCCCTCACCCTCGACGCTACGAGAAAGGATCTCGAAGTCGAGCAGGGGCGAGAGGGCATTGGCAGTCGGGGGGCGTAGGAGCTACCACGCGGTAAAGGACCCGGTAGATCCCATCGAGAGAACTATCGACGCGGGGGTTCCATTCTTAAAGGTTCACGTCGACTCAACCAAGTTTGACAATCGATCTCTGCCAAGTGAACTCCGTGCTGAGCTAGGCCCTATGTGTCCGACGCTCTATGTCGCGGTCGATGCGGCGACCGGCCTGGTTTTGGGACGGGCTTTGCTGTTCGGTAACGCTTGCCGGGACGCATTCGCAGTGCTGATCCGCGATATCGTGTGGCGTCACGGACGCCTACCAAAGTTCTGGGTCGCAGATGGGGGCTCCGAGTACACAGGGGCGTGGTTCGAAGAGTTCTGCACCGCAACGGGCGCAAGCAGAATTCAGCCGCCAAGCGGTGCACCACGGCACAACTCGCCGGCCGAGAACATCCTGGGGCGCGTCAATGGCCAAGTCGCAAAGTACCTCGCCGGAAGCACCGATCCGGATAAGTCAGGGCGTCGCGCCGACGCAAAGCACAAGAGCTATCGGACAGCGAGGCTGTCATTCGTGACCTTGGTCAAAGAGCTCGACGCGTTCTTGTTCGAGGACATTCCGACAACGCCGACAGGGCTGAAACTAGGTACGCCGCGCGAGAACTACGAGGACATGTATGCGCTTGCTGGGGACGGTGGTTTGACAGTCAAGTTCGACACTGGTTTCTTGGTGCAGACGTCGATTCCAATCACCCGTGACATCAAGGTCGATCCAACAAAGGGAATCAGGCATGAGGGAAGGACCTATAGTAGCAGCGCCTTGTTCGCAGCTATTGCGAGCGGACAGTCTCCTACCGAGAAACGTCGGGATTGCGTTGACCCGACCATGATGTACATCCGGTTCGCACGGGGTTGGGTGTCGGCGTCATCGCCAGACTCGTTGAAGATTCGAGCCATGGCAGAGGTTGAGCAGCTCTTCGAACTCATGATCTCCAAGAAGATGAGGGCGGATGCGCGTGTTCAGCGTGACCTAGTGAGAGATAAAAGGTTTCGTCGACTTGCCCTAGCCAATGCTTCTTTGCCGGCCACAAACCATCTGCCATCGGAGATGCAACAAGCCCCGCCTGACATTAGGTCGAGCTCAGACTGGGGCGATGATGCTGACCTTGATCCGTATACCTATGCGGGTGAATAGGTATGGTCTCCGTTCCGAGGTTGGTCCAGCATCCAGCGTTCGACAAGGCCGGGGCTGCACTGATGCGCGCGCTAGATTCGGCGGCGCCCGGACAGATCATCTTCGTGATTGGTCTTTCAGGCAGCGGGAAATCCGAGCTCCGGCAAGAGGCCATGTGGAAGTACGCGGGGCGGCCAGAGGCATGGGGTGTTGGCAAGCTGCCAGTGCTGTCCGTCAGGGCGACACCATCGGACAAATCCTACTTCAGTCCGAAGGAGTTCATGGGGCGACTCCTGCTGTCGGTTAATGAACCGAACCTGGAGTGGCTCCGCCGAGCGCAAGACAGTCGCGCCACCCCCGATACCATTCACCTTGAGTTGGAGTCGAAGCTATCTAGCGATTTGTGGCACCAGCTCAGTCGCAGCAGGTCAGAGATGGCCATGAGGGCAGTCTTTGAGCGAACGGCGAGGGCTAGATCACTGCGTGCCATCTTCATTGAGGAAGCAGCATCGATTACGCATGTGCATGGAAATCAGCTTCCGGGGGATCACATGGTCAACTACATGTGCTTGGCGGAGGAGGTTGGAGTGGCTCTCGTGCTCTTTGGTGTGCCGCGTGTTAACGCCTTATGGCAAGGGAATGCGGAGATAAGGCGTCGTTCGAAGTTCGTATACGTCCGACGCTACCGGAGCGACACTGCAGAAGATCGGAGGAACTTTGCGCGGCTGCTTGTAACGTTATCGAGGCGGTACGAGTTTGCCGATAGCAAGCTGGTCGTCCGCACCGCATCCCGCACCTACCACGCCACCGCAGGTGTATTTGGTGAGGTGAAGGGATATTTTGAGCGAGCCGATGAGGCCAGGTTGGATGCAGGCGCATCCGCGATCGATGATGCACATCTTGCCCAGGCGATATACCCGGAATCGGAGCTAGACACATTGCACCAGGATGCAGCGCTGTTCGACCGCCTGGTCACGCCCGCAAGTTGCACGTCATAGAGCAGCCGTGATGCCGCAAGAGTCGAGGCTTGTGAGTCCGCCATCTTGGACGGCGCTGCCGCCTCTGGAGCTGCGTGGACTTGGAACGCCGCTGGTTGAATCGCTGCAACACTACTGTCTACGTATGGCGTGGGTGACCGGACTTTCTCTCGGTGCAATAACGAGGATGGCTGCACACGGAGTTGGCGGTGTGAAAGATACTTCGTCTCGAAGCTCACTTTGTGGTCCAGGACGACAGTTTGTTGCCAATACTATTGCTCTGGAGCGCCTCACTGGGAACGGCACACTTCGTCACGGCACATTCTGGGTGATCAAGGATGTGCTCGGCGCTGGACTAGGGCTCGGCCACGCCCGAAGACGTTGGTGTCCCGCCTGTTATGCCTCGTGGGAAGGCTCAGTAGCTGAAGCGTCTGAGCCATTGATCTGGCAGGTCTCCTTGTTAGGCTCATGCCCGATCCATGGATGTGTCATCGAGGAGAAGTGTAGAAGCTGTGGTAGCTCACAGGGTTCGACCACACCGCTTGAAACTCGAATGCGCTGCTCAGGGTGCTCGAAAAGCTTGGCTTGGCAAGGGGTTCCGGAAACCAGAAGCGACTTCTTTGCGTGGGTCGATCATCAGATTGCTGCACTCATCGAGTTGTGTGCGACAGTGGGGCAGCAGCCTGTGGCGGCAGACGCGGTCACATTGTTCTGTGAGGCGCTAACAAAGCAAGCGAATGCGAAGGGTCGGGTGCCATACGCCTACCGGCGCTTCATTTACAAGGTTGACTGGCGTGCCAGGAATCAGGCTCGCCGACCATCGCTTCGTACGCTGGTCAATCTGTGTGCCATGCAGGGCATGCCGATCTGTGAAGCTCTGCTGCGTCCATTGGAGGCGGCATCCAAGCCATTGCTTGACTTGTGGTCTGGATTTCACGCCATGCCCATTCCACAGCGATCAAGTAGGACTCGTGTTAACGATGCGATCTGGTGTCTGTACCAAGTCCTATGGAAGCTTGAGAAGCAGTATTTGCCTCCGATGGAGTGTGTTCTTCGACCTCTTCACGTCCTTCGTGCAGTGGCGCGCGATGTGGATGCTGACATCTATGAACTCTACGAAGACACTTACCGACGCCAAGGGACGCCGACTGAGCTTCTCTACGCCAGAAAGGGCTATGACTACGCGATAGCTAAGATCAGTGACTCACGCAAGGCTGGACGCCGGCGACCGTCAGCTACCTCATTAGCCAGAGGCTTCGCCAAGGGGTTTCGATGCGATCTGTCAGTGGCTGAGCGCTATGCAAGTTCGGCGTTACTGGTCGATGAAGTGCTACAGGATGCGCTTCAGTGGGAATCAGTGGTCGAAACCACTCGAGTTGCGACCTACACCGACTGGCTCAAGGGCCAATAGAGTCGTCTTTCTCGTATATCGGGTCGCCGAACCACTCTGAATCGGGATGGGGTCCCACCCAGGGAAGGAAGTCGAAGAACAAATCTCTTTCGCCTTCAGACAGCTCGCTCGACGGGAACCTGCCATCAAGGGCCAATCGGACCCTTGAGATATCTGATTCAGGCAACGTACGCACCAACTCGTTAACCCTTGCGGCGAACCACGACCCTATCTCTTGGCGAGCGTAGATTTCGGCAGCGATAGTGCGCGCCCACTCTACGTCCGAAGAGATTGTGCGGATAGTGCGGTAGGTGGGCAGGACGAACCCGTGCATACGAGCGACTACCTTGAGCGTGGTCAGCAGGCTGACAGTACACCAAAGGGACAACTTCTGCGCATCCGAATGTCCTGCTCTCATGAGCTTCGTGTGGCGGACATTGATACGGCACTCCAGAAGCTTGTGGCGAATCGTGCAGCCATTGAGGGGCGAAGCGAGAGGCCGGTGATCTTACGCACGTCGGGGCACTAGTTGAGGCTGCCTCACGCACAACCGAGCGCGTTCTTGCGCTAAAGCGCGAGCCAAAGGTTGTCGAGGAGCTTGACGCACAGGAGGTGGAGTACCTCTAGCTTTCGACCCGATCTAGTCGCCGCGGGCCTCGCATTAACGGGCCCCGCGTTGCGCGCACATGGACCGATTTCCGAGTCGTCCGCGATCGCCGCGTCGGAAATGACGCCAGCATTGCCGCCGTTGTGCTGGCCCGGAAGGCCGCCCGGCGGAGATCACGCTAATGCGCTGGCTGCGCGGCGGCAAGGTGCCCGGATGCAAGCTGGGCGGCACGTGGTAAGTCGACGAGTACGCATGGTTCGCTGGCGACGAGGACTTGGTCCGACGTGTGCTCGACGCCAGCTAGTACACTAGTCTCGCTATTCCGGCGCGCTCAAAATCTCCGGCAGCAGCGCTTCGTAGTCTTCGAGGAGAGTCGTAGCTAGTGACGAAATCAAGTTGCAGGCCCCGACCAACCCCGCGACTCGGTCCACTGGCACCTCGTCTTGCCTTGCGTGATTGGCGGCTATCGTCTTAAGCGTTTGAATATTGGCGTACATAAGACCGAGCCGGCTTGCCCGGTCCTCAGGTAAGACATGCAGTCGGCTGTGATGCCGTTCATACCAGTTCACTGAGAAGTTCGAGAGCGTATCGCGAACGTTCTCCCTGAAAGCCTTGGATGCAGCGTACGTCTTTGCGTTCCTCTCGAGGAGTCCCCTCAATGCACCTGCTGCAGCCTTCACGCCACTGATCTCTTGCCCCATTGCGAACATGAGCACACGGCTTTCGGACTGATGCAGTGCCAATTCCAAGCGGCGACGCTCTTGCTCGATTTCCCGGAGCGCAAACCCGGTGTCGTTGCTTGCCTTCGCTAGGCGGTTGGTCTGCCGGCTCATCAGCAGCACCGCTACGCCGACCAACAATGAAACACCGACATTTAGAAAGTCAGCGACCGAGCCCCATGCCACAACTTCCGGATCCGACCCAGGTGTAACGGCAATGGTGACGGTTGGCGAAACAACATTCCCCCTCATGATGTCCCTGCCCATCTATTTGAACCGGCGGAGCATAGCCGCAAAACTGCTTTTGGACGACTACATATGATGGGACGCACGCGATCACGCAGCCGACTTGGTCGTCGGCGCGCGCGGCAGCAGTTCCGCCTAGTGCTGGGCTGGATCCTCGCCTGTGCGGTCGAGTAAGGCTGGATGGAAAGCAATCCGGCGCCGGCCAAGCGCAAGTTCACGCACGAGCGAAAGCGCGCGCGACTCATGATCGAGGACTACACGAGAATCTGGGGCAAGGCGCCGGCGTGGGTGCAGGTCGCGATGGACCTATCGCTGCTCACTCTGCTGCGGCGCGAGGACGCGGTCAGCCTGCGCTTCTCCGACGCACGCGCGGACTCGCTGTGGGTCGTGCGTCGAAGACGAGGGCAGCAGCGGCGTGCGCTTACAAATTGCCATAGGTGCCGAGTTGGAGGCTGTGCTAGCGCGTGCGCGCGATTCCGTTGTGTCGCCGTTCGTGGTGGCTCGGCTTCCGGAGAAGGCGCGCCCGCAGGACAAGCGTGCGAAGGCGCGCACTCATCATACGCAGGTGCTACCTGAGCAGCTGTCGCGCGCGTTCGCTGAAGCTCGTGACGAGGCGGAGCTTGCCGGCGAGAATCCGCCGACCTTCCACGAGATCCGCAGCCCGGGCGGCGCGCTCTTGCGAGAATCGGGGTGGACGCTGCAGCAGATGCAGGCACTGATGGGCCACAGCAGCGAGACGATGACCAAGGTGTATTTGGAGGGCCATGAGACGCCTTGGCAGCAGGTCGTGACGGGAGTCCAACTCCCGTGCGGTTGACGGGTTACCTGCCATTCCCGAAGGCGGTACCATTGCCAACGAACGACAACCCGGCAAGCCTATGACCAAGCTTACCGACAAGGTGATCCGCGGAACACTTAGGAACTACTTAGCAGCGCAGAACCCACGCGCGCTGCTTGAAGAGTTGCGCGTGCACAACGGCAATGCAATCGCAGATGTCGTCTGCATCCATGACGTTGCGCATTGCTACGAGATCAAGGGCGAAACGGACGAGATCCGGCGAATTTCGCGTCAAGGAAGCTACTACGATCTAGTTTTCTCGAAAGTTACTCTAGTCACGACGTCTAACCATTTGCCGACCGCCATGCGCATGGCGCCGGCGCATTGGGGCTTAATGATCGCGGAGCATGCGCCCAACCGTCTTGTCCAACTACGAGCACTGCGAGGTGCTCAAGAAAGCTCCGCATTCGACAAGAAGCTGGCCCTTCTCACACTTTGGAAGAGCGAGCTCCTAAGTCTTTGCGAGAACCCTAGCGCCCTTCAAAAGCACAGCCGCGATCGGTTGAGCGCGCAGATCGCGGAGAACACGGACGCTCAGGTGGTGTCTGCCAACATTGGAACGCTTCTAGCAAAGCGTCACGCGAACAATGGATGGTCCTTCGCCATGTAGGTGATGTGGGTACAAATCGTCGGCTTGAGAATACTGCCGGGGGTGACCAACTTGCCTTCCCCATTTGCCTTGCTGACCAGAAAGTCCTCGCCCCAGGAGTACCCCTTCAAGCGGAAGAAATCCTTGCCAACCAACGCAGCGGCAATGTCGTTGTATTGCAGATTGCCGCGTGGATGGGATTTAAGGGCATTCCCGCGCGCTCCGAAATGAACTTCTCCATGGGTGTATAGCACCTTCGGCGCAGTAACGTTCGGCAACATTTCTGGGGGCAAGTCCAGTTCGGAGTAGTATGGGCTGACGATGGTGTAATCGCCGAAGCCGAGAGATAGCTCATCGAAGTTCGTCGCGAGCGATTCGAATACCTGAAGTTCGACGCGAAGCAGGTCGCGCTCCGCATCAGTATCCAGCACCTCCGATATCTTCATGGGAATCGAAGAGCCGGTGACAATTGCCTCATCGAATGGGAGCGCAGCCAATGCAGAGGAAAGGAACTTGGTAATCATCTCGCCGAGCTGCCCAGGGTCCGCCGGCAAGCAGTAGCGGCAATCGACGACGACGACAAACTGCTCGTATCCGCTAGCGATAGCCTGAGTCAGCAGCTCCTGCAGTTCATCCGCGATAGCTGGGAACGACTCAAATTCAGGTTCGAGCAGTCGGACCGCAAGCGTGCGACCCTCGACGCCCCCGTCCTTCTTTTTCTCCATCACGGCGCTTATATAACGCTGAGACCGATCGACGCCGACAACTGGAATATAGTTTAGCCCTTCAAATTGCTCGACAATGAAGCGGAATAAATCGTCACCATTCACTTCGATGCCGTCAGGAACGTCGAAGGTGTCGATAAAGAAGGGAAGTTCCTTCAGGACCCGCCGCAATTTCTTCGCATTGGCCACGACGGCCGAACATGCGGATTCGGCCGTCATCTCCTTCTTTCGCGCAACGTCAAAGAATGGTCGAATGCCCTTGAGGACACTTGGATCCAAGACTTCAAGCGCACCAATCTCATTTGATTTCAGCTTCAGGAACGGCGTGTATCTACGCATCTTTTTTAAGTAGCTCCCTTACGTTATGCGCATGCACCAAACCGTTGAATAGGTCATGGCGGCGCTGCTCTTTCCTTAGGCGTCCCGCGACAATCTGGGGAGCAACACCAATGCTCTCCGCGAAGGCAATGACGTCTTCCTCTTTGAGCGAGTACTTAGCCGGGCAATTGCGCCAGAGATTGCGCGGAATCAGTGCATCTCGAGCCAGCCGATTTGCTTGGATTTCGACGAGCTCGACTTCAGGTTCATCGAGATTATCAAGGATTGGCGAGAAAAGCTGACCTTGGTGCAGGCACAAATGCGCCAGCTCATGCATAACGGTGAACCAGAAATAGTCCACCCTCGTGTAACGAAGGCTCAATGCAATTACTGGTCGTGACTCGGACAGCAAGAAGGCACAACCGTCAACTTTCGCGCCTGGAATAGCAGCCTGATATACGAGGATTATTCCTAGATCTTTCAGAATTTCTTGCAAGCCAGCGATATTGCTGATCTGCGAGCTCAATCCAGCAAGGCGCGCCAAATCGCCCTCTTCAAGTTGGCGATACTGAGGAAGCTCGGTTGTGGCTACCATCCATTCGGCAATCGTCCGGACTTGAGAAAGCCAGAAACCAGCCATCGCCGTACTCGCGCCGAGAGTCGATCGGAAGAGTGCGTCGCTCTTCGTGCCTTTCTGATAAAGATGAAGAGTAAGGTCATGCAACGATCGATCTGGGTTGGGCCCGCGCGCTTTCGCCGGAATCTGCTCGAACATATCAACAGCACGCAAGAATGCGTCGTAATATCGGCGAGAATCGACCGTTCTACCTGGGGAAGCCGGAAAATCTTCGGTCTCAGTCACGTTGAGGCCTCCCGCAGTGTGCACCTTTCCTCAGGCATTTCGAAAAACGGCAGCCCCTCTTTGTCGTACTGTGGAATGTGCAGCATTCCCATGCGCTCATAAAAGGCAACGGCCTTCGGTAGTGCGTGCAAAGAGTAGCCTGGGCGATAGGCAAGCTTCTCTACTGCATACCTCATAGCTGCTTGGATGATGAGCGGCCCTAGCCCTTTGATCACCTTCGGTGATAAAGGGTTCTCGCGGTTCCATGGCGCAACTGCGAGATACTCGATGTAGAAGATGTTGGCCGCGTCGATAGCGCTTGGCTTTGGGTGGTAAATGAGGCAGGCCGCCTGTGGATAGCTTTCAGCCATCACAAAGAACCACTTGTACTCGTCGCTGTGGAAAGCTAGCGACTTGTTGAACCAGCGCCAGTGATGATCATCAATCTGCACGCCATCCAGGATCGCAGCACGATCGTCGTCTGATACCTTCATGTCACGGATGTGGCGTAGCAGCTTGACGTTGAACGCACCCCAGCTGCCGTCACAAAGATTCGCAATCGCCAGATCCCAGCCGAAGTGAAGCTGATACGGCATGGAGCCACCCCCCGCCGTGCTTAGGGTGCCCTCTTCAATTACCTCGCTGGTAATCGGCAACTTTCCGCCTGCGTCTAACCAAGCCTTGACGTCGTCCGCTGTCACATCCACTGCTCCCCTGTCCTAGGGGAACAATAGCCATTCTGTGGATGCCGTCAAATTCTACGGAAAGCTCTTAGGGTGAGCTTAGGGTGGCTTTAGAGTGACGGGCCAATCCACCGTCACGTAAGTCCTTGAAAGGATGGTCGGGACGGCCGGATTCAAACCGACGACCCTCTGCCCCCCAGGCAGATGCATTAACGCTCGCGCCATCAGGCGCTACAAAAGTTTGTGCACCTTGGGAAACATCAAAGTTTGTACAGCAGGCACCTACTTTGATGTTCTGCCCACACGCCTGCCGCAAGGCAGGCGCGGCGGGCATCCGGCTTGCACTAACATGGTGCAATGGCCACGCCTCCCACGCCCGAGACCGCCCGCCCCGAGCTCGACGCCCTGACCACGCCGGTCGCGTGGAGCGACGAGGAAGGGGCGATCGTCGGCTGCAATGCGGCGTTCTCGCGATGGCTCGGCGTCGGCGCGCGGCGCCTGATGGGCTGGCCGCTGGCCGGGCTCGATGGCGGCGAAGGCCGGCTCGCCGACGCGATGGGCCGCCTCGATGCGACCGACGCGCCGCTGCGCCTGCGTCGCGTGCGCCTGCGGTATGCCGATGGCGAGGAATCCTTCGCCGATGTCTGGCTGAGCCGGCGCGACGACGGGGGTTGGCTGCTGGAAGCGCATCCGGTCGATGAGTTCCCCGGCGACGATCCGGCGCTGCTGCTGCCGTCGGCGTTGTCGGCCTCGCTCAAGGGACTCGCGCACGAACTGCGCAATCCGCTCGCCGGCCTGAAAGGTGCCGCGCAATTGCTGTCGCGCCGGCTCGATGCCGGAACGCAGGGCGATTCGCGCGAACTGGTAATGATGATCGGATCGGAAGTCGAACGCCTCACCGCACTGGTCGATCGCCTGCTCACGCCCGCGCCGCCGCGCCCGCACGCACCGTTGAACATCCACGCCGTGCTCGAACGCGTGCTGCGCCTGGCCGAGAACGACGCCGGCTGGGCGGTGCGTCTGGTGCGCGATTACGACCCGAGCCTGCCCGAGTTCGACGGCGATGCGGACCGGCTGATGCAGTCGGTATGGAACCTGGTGCGCAACGCGATCGAAGCCGGCGCGGCGAACGTCACGCTGCGCACGCGCGCCGAACACGCGGTGCGCATCGCCGATTCGGTGCATCCGATCGCGCTGCGGCTGGAGATCGTCGACGACGGCCGCGGCGTGCCGGAGGAACTCACCGAGCGCCTGTTCCTGCCGCTGGTGTCGGGCCGTGCCGAAGGCAGCGGCCTGGGGCTCGCGCTCGCGCAGCAGGTCGCGCGCGAGCATCGCGGCTCGCTCGCCTATCGCTCGCGGCCGGGCCATACCGTTTTCACCTTGTTGCTGCCGATGCACGTCGAGGACGCTCCGGAATGAAGCCGACGCAAACGGGCGATGCCCGCATCTGGGTGGTCGACGACGACCGCAGCGTGCGATTCGTGCTCGCCACCGCGCTGCGCGAGGCGGGTTATCGCGTGGACGGCTTCGAGAACGCGCGCGACGCGCTCGATGCGTTGGCCGAACGCGGCGCCCCGGACCTGCTGTTCACCGACGTGCGCATGCCCGGCGACGACGGCCTGGTCCTGCTCGACAAGTTGAAGGCGCAGGCGCCGAAGCTGCCGGTGATCGTGATGAGCGCCTACACCGACGTCGCCAGCACCGCCGGCGCGTTCCGCGGCGGCGCGCACGAGTTCCTGTCCAAGCCGTTCGACCTGGACGAAGCGGTGGAGCTGGCCGCGCGCACGCTGGCCACGCGCGAAGCCGTCGCGCCACCGCAGCGCGACACCGCGGCGACGCAGGACGATGCGCTCATCGGCGAAGCGCCGGCGATGCGCACGCTGTTCCGCGCGATCGGCCGCCTCGCGCAGGCGCCGCTGTCGGTGCTCATCACCGGCGAAACCGGCACCGGCAAGGAGCTGGTCGCGCGCGCGCTGCATCGCGAATCGCCGCGCGCGCAGGCGCCGTTCGTCGCGCTCAACACCGCGGCGATTCCGGCCGAACTGCTGGAAAGCGAACTGTTCGGCCACGAAGCCGGTGCGTTCACCGGCGCGCAGCGCCGGCACGTCGGCCGCTTCGAGCAGGCCCATGGCGGCACGCTGTTCCTGGATGAAATCGGCGACATGCCGCTGCCGTTGCAGACGCGATTGCTGCGCGTTCTGGCCGAAGGCGAATTCTTCCGTGTCGGTGGGCGCGAGCTGATCCGCGTGGACGTGCGCGTGATCGCCGCGACGCACCAGGACCTGGAGGCGCTGGTGGATGCCGGACGTTTCCGTGCCGACCTGCTGCATCGGCTCGACGTCGTGCGCCTTCGCCTGCCCGCATTGCGCGAACGCCGCGAGGACGTGCCGCGCCTGGCCGAACGTTTCCTGCAGGCCGCCGCGATGCGATTCGACGCGCCCGCCAAGCGTTTCGCGCCCGGCGCCATCGAGCGGCTGGTCGCCTACGACTGGCCCGGCAACGTGCGCCAGCTGGAGAACCTGTGCTGGCGTCTTGCCGCGCTCGCGCCGGGCGACACCATCGCGCGCGAGGATCTGGACGAAGCGCTTGCGGCCACGCCCGGCAAGGACGAGGCGCACGACGCGGGCGATGATGACTGGGATCTCCGTCTCGCCGCATGGGCGCGGGCGCAACTCGAACTCGGTCGCGACGACATCCACGCGCAGGCGCGCGAACGGTTCGAACGCGCGTTGTTCGACGCCGCGCTCGAACACACCGGCGGACGTCGCACCGAAGCCGCCGCACGCCTGGGCCTGGGCCGGAATACGCTCACGCGCAAGCTCGGGCCGGGACGGCGCAGGCCCGGCTGACCGCCGTTCACCGGTGGCCTACCGGAGCGCGGCTACGCTCCGGGGTCCGCACCGTCGCCGGCCCGCGTTGCGCGACGGCTTCGGCAAGGAGAAAGAAACGCCGGGACAACGTGCACCGTCTGCGCAACGTTGTGCGCCTGCGTGATCCGCTTTCAGTGCCCGCTTTCGATTGCCCGTCCGGTTGCCCGTTTTCGCAAGGAGAAGCCCATGAAGACCGCACTCACCCCATTCCTGCTCGCCGCGTCCGTCGCCGCGTTGTCGGCGTGCAGTTCGACCGCGCCCACCAAGGAAGCCGCGCCCGCCGCGACTCCGCCGGCCGCGCAATCGACCGCTCAATCGACGGCGAAGTCCGCGACGGTGAACCTCGCTTCGGCGTCGGGCAGCCTGGTCAGCGGCAAGCTCACCGTCGTGCCGATGGGCAACGGCGTGCACCTGACGGGCGAGATCGGCGGCCTGTCGCCGGGCAGCACGCATGCGATCCACATCCACGAGAAGGGCGATTGCAGCGCGGCCGATGCGAGCAGCGCCGGCGGCCACTTCAATCCGGCCGCGCAGCCGCACGGCAAGGTCGGCAGCGGCGCGCACCACGGCGGCGACATGGACAACCTCGTCGCCAACGCCGAAGGCATCGCGCAGGTCAACGCGCATGCCGAAGGCGTGACGCTTGGCGGCGGCGCGGCCAACGATGTCGCCGGCAAGGCGGTGATCGTGCATGCCGCGGCCGACGACTACCGCACGCAGCCCACGGGCAATGCGGGCGGCCGCGTGGCCTGCGGCGTCATCACGGTTACGCGCTGAGCCGGGCTTCATCGACCATGACCACCCTGCGCATCCGCGCCGCGCATGCCCACGACCGCGACCTGCTCGCGCAGTGGGCGCTCGCGATGGCACTGGAAACCGAGCACAAACAGCTCGATGAAGCGACCGTGCGTGCTGGCGTGGAAGCAGGCATCGGCGATCCGGCGAAGGCGCGGTACTTCATCGCGATGCACGAATCCGCCGTCGCCGGGCGCGAGACCATCGCCGCGCCCGCCGGCACCCTGATGCTCACGCGCGAATGGAGCGACTGGCGCAACGGCGACTGGTGGTGGATCCAGAGCGTGTACGTGCCGCCGCAGTTCCGCCGCATGGGCGTGTTCACGGCGTTGTACCGGCACGTCGAGCAGGTCGCGCGCGAAACGCCGGGGGTGGTCGGGCTGCGGCTTTACGTCGAACGCGAGAACGAGAACGCGCAGAGGACGTACGAAGCGCTGGGCATGGTCGATGCGGGGTATTCGATTCTTGAGGCGGAGTTCGCGAACGTTTAGTTCTGCTCTTCGCTTCTCCCGACGGGAGAAGGTGCCCGAAGGGCGGATGAGGGGCAACGAAGCGAAGGCAGTACAAACTGCGGTGCATCACTGCACTGGTGGTTCACGGCAATTGCTCCGTTGCCCCTCACCCGTCTCCCGTTGGGAGAGGGGTTTCAGCATCGAGCGCGCATTTCTCCACTCTCTCCTGCAAGCAGGAGTGCGACTATCCTTCCCCTTTACACCCTGAACACGCCTCCGGGCGCACGGTGCGCCGCATGAAATCACGCGCATCGCACCCATCACGACAAGGAGAACCGACATGACCCGCAGCATCCTGTGCCTCGCCGTGCTTGCCGTCGCAACGCTTTCGGGCTGCGCGTCCACAAAGCCGGTCGCAGGCGGTCCGTCCGTGCCGACGGGCAAGTGCAATGCCGAAGGCGCGCGCTGGGCGATCGGCTCGGCCGTGAACGACGACGTGGTCAACCGCATCCTGCAAGGCACCGGCAGCCGCGACGCGCGCGTGCTGCGTCCGGGTCAGATGGCGACGATGGATTTCCGCGAGGACCGCGTGAACGTCGACGTCAACGATCGCGGTGCGATCACCGGCATCCGCTGTGGCTGATTCGCAGCCGGGTTCTTGAAGCCAGCGTTTCGGGTTCGACCATGCGCCGCTCGCATTCGATATGGCTCGTTGCGCTTATCGCGCTGGTCGGCCTGTGGCTGTGGACCAAGCGCGCCGGCGACGGCGAACTTCGTCCCGCCGATGCGCCCCCCGTGTCCGCGCAGCAGGCGGCGCAGGTCGGCTATCCGGCCTTCCTGCCGGTCGAAGCGCACGCAGTGCTCGATCGCATCGCCAGCGGCGCGGCGCATCCGTACCGGCAGGACGGCAGCGTTTTCCAGAACCGCGAAGGCCGCCTGCCGTCGCAACCGCGCGGCTACTACCGCGAGTACACCGTGCCCACGCCCGGGGCCGATACACGCGGCGCGCGGCGGATCATTGCCGGTGGCAATCCGCCGGTCGAGTACTGGTACACGGGCGACCATTACCGCAGCTTCCGCCGCTTCACCTGGGTGCCCGAAGGAAACGCCACGCAATGAACGCCGTCGACCTGCGCACGATCCTCGCCGACCCCGACCACAGCGGCGCGTACTTCATCGACCTGCGCGACGGCGACGCCATGGCGGAGACCGCGGCAGGCCTCGACTTCGCGGTGATGCGCGTGGACCTGACCGGTTGCGACGACAAGTCCGAGCTGATGTCGCGCATGGCGAAGGCCGGCGGATTCCCCGACGGCTTCGGCGCGAACTGGGATGCGCTGTCGGACGTGCTGCGCGACATGTCCTGGCGCACCGCGCCCGGCTACGTCTGGTTGATCGAGAACGCCGAAGCGTGGCGCAACGCGCACACGGAGGACTTCGACACGTTCCTGGAAATCCTCAACGAAACGGCGTTCGAATGGGCGCACGCGGACGTCGCGTTCTGGGCGCTGCTGCCGTTCCCGGGCGACAAGCTGACGGCGTTGGAAGACTAAGGCGCAGCAGTCGGAATGCGCGGGCTCTGAGCCCCTCTCCCTCTGGGAGAGGGGTTGGGGTGAGGGTCGGCGAAGTGATGCGGCAACACCGCGCGCGAAATGCTTTTGCAGAAATCGGATGAAGCAAGAACAGCAGCGCGTCGCCGCATCGACCGTTCGACGATGCTGCTCCGTTGCCCCTCACCCCAACCCCTCTCCCGTGGGGAGAGGGGCTCACAGCGCAGAGCTGAAGAGCTAGCCCTGACTTGCTTCCGCCGGCTCGACCGCGCTCGCAGGCGCCGCCGCCGGCACACGTGCGAACCGCCACGCGATGCCCACCGCCACCGCCAGCAGGATGCCTGCGATCAGGAACGGCGCGCCCGGCAGGTGCACTGGCGCGCGGTCGTCGATGAAGTAGCCGAAGCTGCCGGCGAACACGACCGGGCCGATGATGCCCGCCAGGCTCACCAGGCTCATCAGCGCGCCCTGGATGCGGCCCTGCACTTCCGGACCCACCTGACGCGTGATCAGCGCCTGCGTCGACGGCGCCGCCAGGCCCCAGATCGCCGAGATCGGCAGGCCGATGAGGAACACCCAGCCCACGTTCGCGAAACCGTAGATGCCGAAGCCGACCGCGCCGCAGGCCAGGCCGAGGATCAGCGCGCGCCGTTCGCCCAGCGCGTGCACGACCTTGCCCACCAGTCCCGCCTGCACGATCACGTTCAGCACGCCGACGATCGCCAGCACGTAGCTCACTTCGCGCGGGCCCCACTGGTACTGGTAGTCGGCGAACAGCACGAACACGCTCGGATACACGTAGTGCGCGAGGTTCGCGATGAATACCACCGCCGCCAGCCCGAACACCTGCGGATAGCGCTTGAGCAGCGTCAGCGTGCCGATCGGGTTCGCATGCGACCAGTCGAAACGCGCGCTGCGACGCTCCTTCGGCAGCGACTCGGGCAGCACGAACAGGCCGTAGCAGAAGTTGATCAGCGCCAGGCCGGCGGCGAACCAGAACGGCAGGCGCAGGTCGATTTCGCCCAGCGCTCCGCCGATCAGCGGACCGATGATGAAGCCGACGCCGAATGCGGCGCCGAGCATGCCGTAGCTTTTCGCGCGCTTGTCCGGCGGCGTGACGTCGGCGACATAGGCGTTGGCCGTGGTGAAACTGGCCGAGGTGATGCCCGAGATGATCCGGCCCACCAGCAGCCACGACAGCGACGGCGCCAGCGCCATGAACACGAAGTCCAGGCCGAGGCCGAGGCACGAGAGCAGGATCACCGGCCGCCGCCCGAAACGGTCCGACAGCGCGCCCTGGATCGGCGACGTCACGAACTGGATGCCGGCGAACAGGAAGCCGAACGCCGCCACCCAATATGCCGCGTGGGCGGTATCGCCGCCGGCGAACTGCTCGATCAGGTGCGGCAGCACCGGAATGATCAGGCCGAACGACAGCACGTCGATCAGGATGGTGACAAAGATGAAGACGAGCGCGGCGCGGCGGCGCGCGCCCGTGGCGGGAGCGGTGTCGGTCACGTGGGCCGGGGATGATTCGGAGAGGGTGGGAGTTTAGCGCTTGTGGCGGATGGCCCTTCGCGTGCGCTTCCTGCATCCGTAGCCCGGGTAAGCCAAGCGCACTCAGGATCGACGCGCACACTGCCGCAACGTGCGATTCCCCGGGTGCGGCCTTCGGCCTTACCCGGGCTACAGGAGCGGGCATGCGCACGCATCGCGCGAATGGTTTCAATCGTTACCAAACGCCCCCGAATGTCGCGCGCTATTCCTCGTCCGATCAAATACTTGTGCCTCCGGACGCGTTCGTGTGCGCGCCGTCCACAAGACAAATTGCCGCATCGCACAAAGTGTGATTTATTCGGTCGAACCAGGGTGGTGAGGCAGGCCGGACCGCGCAAGCGGACCGTCTTCGTCGTCGCCGGAATCCCCGGTGTGGCTTGTGCCTCAGCCAGGTTCGTTGTCGTGTTTCGCACAGCAACCCAGCGGTGAATCCGCGTTGGAGCGACGATGCAGCAGCAGTACCGTCCCGGCCCTGTCGGTCTCTACGACCCGCGCGATGAGCGCGATGCGTGCGGCTTCGGCCTGATCGCGCAACTCGTCGAGGCGCTGGTACGCATGACGCATCGCGGCGGCATCGCGGCCGACGGACTCAGCGGCGACGGCTGCGGCCTGCTGATCCGGCAGCCGGACGTGTTCCTGCGTGCGCTCGCACGCGAGGCGAACATCGCGCTCGGCGCGCATTACGCCTCCGGCCTGGTCTTCCTTCCGCACGACGAAAGCGAAGCGGCGCGGGCGAAGGACGAGTTCGCCGCGCAGTTGCAGCGCGAACGCGTCGAAGTCGCCGGCTGGCGCAAGGTGCCGGTCGATCTGGACGCCTGCGGCGAGCTCGCGCGGCGCACGATGCCGCACATCGAGCAGGTGTTCGTGAAGCCCGCCGGTGCGTTCGACGCGGCCAGCTTCCAGCGCTCGCTGTTCCTCGCGCGCCGCCGCACTGAGCAGAAGCTGCACGATCTCCCGGATTTCTACGTCGTCAGCCTGTCCACCGCGAGCATCGGCTACAAGGGCATGGTGCTGCCGAACCGGCTGTCGCAGCTGTATCCGGACCTGCAGCGCGCGGACCTCGCTGCGAGCGTCGTGGTCTTCCACCAGCGCTTCTCGACCAACACCACGCCGCGCTGGCCGCTGGCGCAGCCGTTCCGCCTGCTCGCGCACAACGGCGAGATCAACACCATTTCCGGCAACCGCGCCTGGGCGCAGGCGCGCGCGCACGTCTGGCGCACGCCGAACCTGGAACTGACCGAGTTCGATCCCGTCATCACGATGGACGGCTCGGATTCGCAGTCGCTCGACAACATGCTCGAGCTGCTCCAGGCCGGCGGCATGGACCTGCTCAAGGCGATGCGCATCCTGATTCCGCCGGCGACGCAATCGCTGGAGTACAAGGATGCGGACCTGGCCGCGTTCTACGAGTACTACTCGCTCAACACCGAACCGTGGGACGGCCCGGCGGGCATCGTCACCGTCGATGGCCGCTACGCCGCATGCACGCTCGATCGCAACGGCCTGCGCCCTGCGCGCTGGATGCGCACGCGCGACCGGCATTTCCTCATCGCCTCCGAAGCCGGCGTGTGGGAACGCCCCGCCGAGGAGATCGAAGCCAAGGGCAAGCTCGGCCCGGGCGAGATGATCGCGGTCGATCTGTATCTGGGCGAAGTGCTCGACAGCGATGCGATCGACCGCATCAACCGCGCGCGCGCGCCGTACAAGCGCTGGCTCAAGCAGGGCATGACCTACCTGCAGACCGAGCTGATCGATCCGGCGCTCGCCGCCGAACCGTTCGACACCGAAACGCTGACGCGCTTCCAGAAGCTGTTCCAGCTCACGCGGGAAGAACGCGAGCAGGTGCTGCGCCCGCTCGCCGAAACCGAGCAGGAAGCCGTCGGTTCGATGGGCGACGACGTGCCGATGGCCGTGCTGAGCCAGCAGGTTCGCCCGCTGTACGACCAGTTCCGCCAGGCCTTCGCGCAGGTGACCAACCCGCCGATCGACCCGCTGCGCGAGGACTGCGTGATGTCGCTGGCGACGCAGCTGGGTCGCGAGGGCAACGTCTTCGTCGACGGCCCCGGCAACGTCGACCACATTCATCTCAACTCGCCCGTGCTGTCGCAACGCAAGCTGCGGCAGATGCTGGCGATGGAGCAGTACGAGCACGCGCATGCGCTCATCCACCTGCATTACACGCCGGAGGAAGGGCTGAAGGCGGCGCTGGAACGCATCTGCGCCGAAGCCGAAACCGCCACGCGTGAGGGCAAAGTGCTGCTGGTGTTGAGCGACCGCTATCCGGTCGAAGGCCGCCTGATGGCGCACGCGCTGCTCGCCACCGGCGCCGTGCATCAGCATCTTGTGCGCGCGGGCCTGCGCTGCGAATCCAACCTCATCATCGAAACCGGCACCGCGCGCGATCCGCACCATTTCGCCTGCCTGATCGGCGTCGGCGCGACGGCGGTGTATCCGTACCTCGCCTACCAGACGCTGCACGACCTCGGCGTGCGCGGCATCCTCAAGACCAAGCACGGGCAGGTCGCGGAGATCGGCCGCAGCTACCGGCGCGGCATCAAGAAGGGCCTGCTGAAGATCATCTCGAAGATGGGCATCAGCACCATCGGCAGTTATCGCGGCGCGCGCCTGTTCGAGATCGTCGGCCTCGATCGCGAAGTCGTGGATTTGTGCTTCTCCGGCACGCCGTCGCGCATCGGCGGCGCGGGTTTCGCCGAGTTGCACGACGATGCGTGCACGCTCGCCGACCACGCGTGGAACGCGAATGCGCTGCCGTCCATCGGCGGCCTGCTGAAGTACACGCCTGGCGGTGAATACCACCTGTTCAATCCCGACGTGGTGATGACGCTGCAGCGCGCGGTGTCGACCGGCGACTGGAACGACTGGCAACGCTACGCCGCCGCAGTCAACGAACGCCCAACCGCCGCGCTGCGCGACCTGCTCGAAGTCGACACGTCGAATTCCACTGCGATTGCGCTGGATGACGTCGAACCCGTCTCGGCCATCGTGCGTCGTTTCGATTCGGCCGCGATGAGCCTGGGCGCGCTGTCGCCCGAGGCGCACGAAGCGCTGGCGATCGCGATGAACCGCCTCGGTGGCCGCAGCAATTCCGGCGAAGGCGGCGAGGATCCGGTGCGTTACGGCACCGAGAAGGTGTCGAAGATCAAGCAGATCGCGTCGGGCCGTTTCGGCGTCACGCCGGAATACCTCGTCAACGCCGAAGTGCTGCAGATCAAGGTCGCGCAGGGCGCCAAGCCCGGCGAAGGCGGCCAGCTTCCGGGCCACAAGGTCAACGAACTGATCGCGCGCCTGCGCTATGCGATGCCCGGCATCGGCCTGATTTCGCCGCCGCCGCATCACGACATCTATTCCATCGAAGACCTCGCGCAGCTGATCTTCGACCTCAAGCAGGTCAATCCGCAGGCGCTGGTGTCGGTCAAGCTGGTCTCGCACGCGGGCGTGGGCACTATCGCGACCGGCGTGGCGAAGGCGGGCGCGGACCTGGTCACCATTTCCGGCCATGACGGCGGTACGGGCGCTAGCCCGGTGTCGTCGATCCGCTACGCCGGCACGCCATGGGAAATGGGTCTGTCGGAAGCGCGGCAGGCGCTGGTGTCGAACGACCTGCGCGAGCGCGTCATCCTGCAGACCGACGGCGGCCTGAAGAGCGGCCTCGACGTGGTGAAGGCGGCGCTGCTGGGCGCGGAGAGTTTCGGCTTCGGCACCGCGCCGATGATCGCGCTGGGCTGCAAGTACCTGCGCATCTGCCACCTCAACAACTGCGCCACGGGTGTTGCGACGCAGGACGATGCGCTGCGTCGCGACCACTTCACCGGCCTGCCCGAACGCGTGGAGAATTTCTTCCGCCTGCTCGCCGAGGAAGTGCGTTTCTGGCTGTCGCAGCTGGGCGTGCGCACGCTGGGTGAACTGGTTGGCCGCACGGATCTGCTCAAGCAGCTCGAAGGCGAGAGCGAGCGGCAGCACCGACTCGACCTGTCGCCGCTGCTCGCCGGCAGCGGCCTTGCGCACGGCGGCCATTGCGGCGCGCCGCAGCCGTCGGCCGATGCAACGGGACTGGCGGCGCAGCTCGACATCGACCTCGCCGAAATCATCGCCGGCAAGCGCGGCGGCGCGTACACGTACACGATCCGCAACACCGATCGCAGCATCGGCGCGCGCTTGTCGGGCCGCATCGCGCGACTGCATGGCGATCGCGGCATGAACGATGCGCCGATCGTGCTGCGCTTCGACGGTACCGCCGGGCAGAGCTTCGGCGCGTTCAACGCCGGCGGATTGCAGTTCGAACTGCATGGCGAAGCGAACGACTACGTCGGCAAGGGCATGGCGGGCGGCCGCATCGTGATCCGGCCGCCGATGGGCGCGCGCTACGTCGCGCACGAGACGCCGATCATCGGCAACACCTGCCTGTACGGCGCGACGGGCGGCGAGCTTTACGCGGCAGGTCGCGCGGGCGAGCGTTTCGGCGTGCGCAACTCAGGCGCGACAGCGGTGGTGGAAGGCGCGGGTGATCACTGCTGCGAGTACATGACTGGCGGCGTGGTCGCGGTGCTGGGCCGCACGGGGTTGAACTTCGGCGCGGGTTTCACCGGCGGCATGGCGTACGTGCTCGACACCGAGCGCGATTTCGTCGATCGCTACAACCACGAACTCATTGACATCCTGCGCATCGCCTCGGACGGCTTCGAGAACCACCGCTCGCATCTGCGCGAACTGCTGGAGACGCACGTGCAGCTCACCGGCAGCGTGTGGGCGCGGAAGATCCTCGACGAGATGCGCGACTTCCTCGGCAAGTTCTGGCTGGTGAAGCCGAAGGCGGCGAGCCTGGAATCGCTTGCGGAGAATCTGAGGAGGGCTGCGTGATGCGTTCCGAGCCGCTGCACCTTGCCTTTTCGCTGTCATTCCCGCGAAGGCGGGAATCCATTTCTCAGCACCTGTCGCCTTCGGCATGTGTGGCTGACTCGGACGGATGGATTCCCGCCTGCGCGGGAATGACAGCTCCAGAGCGGAGGCACGCGTGAGCAAGATGGACAGCAACACGCTTAAAGGAAGCCGACCCGTGTTCGCCTTCCGCGAGACGCCCCGGCAGATGCCGTCGCGCATTCCGCTGGAGCTGCGCCGCGGCGGCGACTGGAGCGAACTCTACGGCCGCTTCGGCGAGGCCGAGGCAAAGCACCAGGCGAGTCGCTGCCTGGACTGCGGCAACCCGTATTGCAGCTGGAAATGCCCGCTGCACAACTACATTCCGAACTGGCTGGAACTCGCGCGTGAAGGTCGTCTGCACGAAGCCGCCGCGCTCGCGCACGAAACCAATCCGCTGCCGGAAATCTGCGGCCGCGTGTGCCCGCAGGATCGCCTGTGCGAAGGCAGCTGCACGCTCAACGATGGTTTCGGCGCGGTCACCATCGGCGCGGTCGAGAAGTACATCGCCGACCATGCGCTCGCCGAGGGCTGGCGGCCGGATTTGTCGAAGGTCGTCGCCACTGGCAAGCGCGTCGCGGTGATCGGCGCCGGTCCGGCCGGGCTGTCGTGCGCGGATCGCCTCGCGCGCTCCGGCATCGAGGCGGTGGTGTTCGATCGCTACGAACAGATCGGTGGCCTGCTTCATTTCGGCATTCCGAGTTTCAAGCTGGAGAAGTCGGTGCTGGCGACGCGTCGCGACGTGCTCGAAGGCATGGGCGTGCAGTTCCGCCTCGGCGTGGAGATCGGGCGCGATATCGGTCTCGACGACCTGCTCGCGGAATTCGACGCCGTGTTCCTCGGCCTTGGCAGCTATCGCTACACCGACGGCGGCCTGCCCGGCCAGGACCTGAAGGGCGTGCTGCCGGCGCTGCCGTTCCTCGTGCACAACGGACGCCTCGTGCACGGCGATGATGAAGCGCAGGGCAAGCCAATCGCCGGCTGGGAAGACCGCGTCGCGCTTCCGGAGTTGCAGGGCAAGCGCGTGGTCGTGCTCGGCGGCGGCGACACCGGCATGGACTGCGTGCGCAGCGCGGTACGCATGGGCGCCACGCGCGTGACGTGCGCGTACCGTCGCGACGAAGCGAACATGCCCGGCTCGGCGCGTGAGGTCGCGAACGCGCGCGAGGAAGGCGTGCAGTTCCTGTTCAACCGCCAGCCCTTGGGGCTGCTGGGCGAAGACGGCGACGTCACCGGCGTGCGCGTCGCCGAAACGCGTCTGGGCGAGCCCGATGCGCTGGGCCGTCGCAATGCCGAGATCGTGCCGGGCAGCGAATCGGTCCTGGCCGCGGACGTGGTGATCATCGCGTTCGGCTTCCAGCCCGATCCGCCGGAGTGGCTGTCGGCGCATGGCATCGCGCTGGAGAACAACGGCCGCATCCGCGTGACGCAGCCGGCGTCGGGGTGTGGATCGCGGCGGGCATCGGCGTCCGATGCGTTGCCGTTCCAGACGACGAACGCGCGTGTGTTCGCGGGCGGCGATGGGGTGCGCGGCGCGGACCTCGTGGTGACGGCCGCGTACGAAGGACGCGAGGCCGCGGCGGGGATCGCGCGGTTGTTGCTGGGGTGATTGGCGCGGCTCCTCTGCTCTTCACTCATGCAAAGGCGTGAGTGAAGAGCGATGTCCGGGGCAAGATCAAGATGGGTTCCAGCTTTCGCTGGAATGACGGTGAGGTTTGGAACCGTTGACGGAGTGCCCGTGCGGTGCGGGCCTGGGTCCCGGCCTTCGCCGGGATGACGAAGCTTCATTGTTGCGATTGCTGTTGCTGTTGCTGTCGAACAGCCACTCAGTTCGCTAGCCCCGTAGGGCGCCGCACAGGATGTGCGGCGGTGAGCGCCGTAGCCATGGATGGCGAGTCGCGAACGCGCCCTTGCTCCGTCCGGTCGCAGGATTGGGTTGGACTTTCCACGCACTTTCTTTGGGTTACTTTTCTTTGTGCGAGCAAAGAAAAGTGACCCGAGCGCCGCAGGCGATCGGAAGCTTGGCGGGTGATTCTTCTTTGCTTCGCGCGTCCGCGTGACGAGCAAGAGCAAGAGCAAGAGCAGGATCAAAATGGATTCCAGCTTTCGCTGGAATGACGGTGGGGAATGAAACCGTCGATGGAGTGCCCATGCGGTATGGGCCTGATCCCGGCCTTTGCCGGGATGGCGGGCAAGAGCAAGATCAAGATGGGTTCCAGCTTTCGCTGGAATGACGGTGGGGTGGTTCGCCGGTGAGCGAGTGCCCATGCGTTATGGGGGCCTGGGTCCCGGCGTTCGCCGGGATGACTGGCAAAGGGCAAGATCAAGATGGGTTCCAGCTTTCGCTGGAATGACGGTGGGGTGGTTCGCCGGTGAGCACCGCCCCAAACCTCACGCCAGCGCCGCGCGCCCCTCATCCGTGCAATGCACGAAATTCACCGGAATCCCGTGCGCCCCCAGCACCGCCGCGATCTGCCGCTGCCGCGCCTGGAAATGGCGATGCTGCGCTTCCAGCTTCGCGCGGCATTCGGGGGTGTCGCAGGGCGCTTCGGTCGCATAGCGGGTTTTCCACGCGCGCGGTTCGAACATCGCGATGCGTGCCTCGCCATCGGCGTAATGGACGAGCGGTTCCGGCGGTGCGTCGAGCCAATGCTCGCCTTCGGGCTGCAGCAACGCCGTTTCCAGCAGCGGCCACAGCGTCGACAAACCCGCGTGGTCGTACTGCATCGCCATCATCGCGGCTAGGTCGTGCACGGTGAGGTAGCGCGCGTGTTCGACCTGCACGCCGAATGCCTGCTGCGCCGCCAGCGCCGTCGCAGCGCCGGCCATGCCGCGTTCGAGCAGCTCGCGTTCGAAGGCCTCGCCCACGCGCGCCGCCACGGCTTCGCTTCCGCCCAGCACGAACGGCACCAGCCGGAACGGGCCGCCAAGGTGGTCGGTGGAAGGCGACAGCGCGCCGGGCAGCTGGGCGTCGTGCGCACCGAAGGCGATGATCCGCCCGGCGCCGGCCGCCACGCCGTTGCGCGGCGCGCGGGCGGCGAGCTGGTCGAGTTCGCGGTGCAGCGGCCAGCCCGGGCGCAACAGCTCCACGGGGTCGTAATGCGCGCCCACGGTGACCAGGTCCAGCGATGCGGCTTCGGGGACGAAGCCCGCCAGATCGGCGGCGATCAACTCCGCCAGCGCGCCCACTTCGGCCTGCGCCAGCGCCTGCCGGTGCACGGGCGCATCGCCGCGCAGTTCCAGGGCGAGCGCCCCCAGCACGTGGAGGCTGGCGGGCGGCGTGGGCATGGTGATCTGCGCTGGATTCATGGCTTCCTGTATCGAAGATACGGTGGCGTGTGGTCGCCCGCGGGAGGCGGCGCTACACTTCGGGCCATTATGCCCGCCCGGGTGTAAAGGCCCCGGCGACTTCCCCCTTTTCGAGCTTTCCACGAGCTCGCCTTCCACGAGGTGTACCGATGCGTCCTGCCCGTCCTGTTGCCGTGCTCGGCGGCGTCCGTATCCCGTTCTGCCGCCAGAACACCGCGTATTCGGACGTGGGCAACCTCGGCATGTCCGTGCGCACGCTCGGTGCGCTGGTCGAGAAGTTCGGCCTCCACGGCCAGCAGCTGGGCGAAGTCGCCATGGGTGCGGTGATCAAGCACTCCAGCGACTGGAACCTCGGCCGCGAGGCCGCGCTGTCCTCGGGCCTGTCGCCGCTGACGCCGGGCATCACGCTCCAGCGCGCGTGCGGCACCTCGCTGGATTCGATCATCACCATCGGCAACAAGATCGCCGCCGGCCAGATCGACGTCGGCGTGGGCGGCGGTTCAGACACGACGTCCGACGTGCCGATCGTCTACGGCCGCAAGCTGCGCCACCGCCTGCTCGAAGCCGCGCGCGCCAAGACGCCGCGCGACAAGCTGGCCGCGTTCAAGGGGTTCCACCTGCGCGAACTCAAGCCCGAGTTCCCGGGCGTGGCCGAGCCGCGCACCGGCAAGTCGATGGGCGAGCACTGCGAGGATATGGCCAAGCAGTGGAACATCTCGCGCGATTCGCAGGACGAGTGGGCGCTGTCCTCGCACCTGAAGCTGGCGGCGGCGTACGAGCGCGGCTTCTTCAACGACCTGGTCGTGAGCTTCCGCGGCGTGGCGCGCGACAACATCCTGCGCGGCGACAGCACGCTGGAGAAGCTGGCCTCGCTCAAGCCGGCGTTCGACAAGACCTCCGGCCGCGGCACGCTGACGGCGGGCAACTCGACGCCGCTCACCGACGGCGCGGCCGCGTGCCTGCTGTCCTCCGACGAGTGGGCGCGTTCGCATGGGCTGGAACCGCTGTGCTACCTGCGCGACGCGCAGGTCGCGGCAGTGGACTTCGTGCACGGTGAAGGCCTGCTGATGGCGCCGACCGTCGCGGTGCCGGAGATGCTCAAGCGCAACGGCCTGACGCTGCAGGACTTCGATTTCTACGAGATCCACGAAGCCTTCGCCGCGCAGGTGCTGTGCACGCTGCGCGCGTGGGAAAGCGAGGACTACTGCAAGGGTCGCCTCGGCCTGGACGCGCCGATGGGCCGCATCGACGTGGCGAAGATCAACCCGAACGGTTCGTCGCTGGCGGCGGGCCATCCGTTCGCGGCGACGGGTGCGCGCATCGTCGCCACCGCCGCGAAGGAACTGAAGCAGCGTGGCGGCGGCCGCTGCCTGATCTCGATCTGCACTGCTGGCGGCATGGGCGTGGTGGCGATCCTGGAGCGCTGAGGCGGCTGCCACGTAGCCCGGGTCGGCCAAGCGCGCCCGGGCTATAACTGGAACGGAGTTTGCAAAATCTGCTGATCCGCCCCAGGATCGGCGCGCGGGCCAGGCGGTGTGGGGACACCGTCGGCGATGCGGTCCGCGAACGCTCCCAGCGGGCGTGTGCGCTGGCACTGCGGTACCAAGGGGAAATCGATGGGCACGTTGAATCAGTACCAGCCGCCAACGTCGCGGTTGAGCGAAGCGCTGTCCGCGGAAGTCGGCGGCGATTGCTGGCGCGACGGCAAGGACCTGGTGGTCCGACCGGGCTGCACGCTGCCCGGCCGCTGCATCAAGTGCAACGAACCGGCCGAGCAGCCGATGCGCAATGCGCGCTTCTACTGGCATCACCCCTCGTTGTACCTGGTGGTGTTCGCCGGCCTGCTGCTCTATCCGATCATCGCGTTGTTCATGCGCCGCCGCACGCCGGTGACGCTCGGCCTGTGCGCGCGCCATCGTCAGCGTCGTCGCGCGATCCTCGCGCTGGCGTTCGGGGGCACGGCGCTGGGCATCGGCGCGATCGCGATAGGCGTGCCGCGCGACATGGTGCCGCTGTGGTTCGCCGGGATCGCGGTGGTCGTGGCGAGCCTGGCGATCGGAATCGTCGGATCGCGCCTGCTGGTGGTGACGCGCATCGGCGAGAACTACACGCGCTTTCGCGGTGCGGGCGCGGAGTTCCTGGAGACGTTGCCGGCGTTTTATCGGACGCGGTGAGGGGCGTTTCTGCCGTCGCCGTTCCAGAACCCCTTTGCTCTTGTAGCCCGGGCAAGCGAAGCGCACCCGGGGCCGGCGTCGCGGTCCCGGCTAGGGTTCGAGCAAGATCAAGATGGGTTCCAGCTTTCGCTGGAATGACGGCGGGGGTGGTTGCCGGTGAGGCAGGGGCCGCGCGCACGCGCCTGGGGTCCAGGCCTTCGCCGGAATGACGGCGTGCAGACGAAGAACTGCGTTACGCCCCGCGATCGCCGGACGCTTCGTCCACCGCCCTCGCATCGCCCGCGCTCGCGCGTGCCGCGACGATGCTGAAGACCACGATGCCGATCACCACCAGCACCGCGCCGGCCAGCGCGCGGCCCTGCGGCCACGCTTCGCCCAGCCAGAGCACGCCGATCAGCGTCGCGAACAGGATCTCCGCCGCCTGCATCGCCTCGGCCGCGGCGAGCGCGGTCGGGTTGTTGCGGACCATGCCGGTCGCCTGGAAGAACAGCACCGTCGCGATCACGCCCGCGCCCAGTGCGACGCCCGCGGCGAACGAGACCTGCCCCAGCGGCGGCGGGCCGACCTGCGTCAGCGTGATCGCCGCGACCGCCCACCACATCGGCTGGCTCGCCAGCGTCATGCCGAACACGCGCTGCGTCGCGTTGAGTTCGACGCCGCTGCGCTCCAGATGCAGCAGCAGGCCGCGATTGCCGAGCGGATACGCGAACGCGGAGATCGCCACCAGCACCAGCGCGATCCAGCCGGCGCGATCGAGCGAGCCGCCGCCGTGGCCGAACTGCAGGAGCAGCACGCCGGCCACGACCAGCAGTCCGGTCACCAGCGCCGGCAGCGGCACGCGCGCGCGGTCGTCGCAATAGAGAAACGGCGCGCAAAGCATCCCCGCGATGACCGTGAGCTGGAACGTTCCGGCGATCAGCCACGACGGGCCGCTCGATGCGGCATAACTCAGGCACAGGTAGAACAGCACGAAGCCGATACCGCTCCACAGCAGCCACGGGCCGGGGTGCGCACGGATCGCCCGCCACACCGGCGCCATGCCGCCCTGCCAGCGCATCACCGGCAACAGCAGCGGCAGCGTTATGAGGTAGCGCAGGCATGCCGTCCACGCCCAGTGCCCGCCTTCCACCGCCGACGCGCGATTGAGTACGTAGGTGCAGGTGAAGAAGAACGCCGACGCCAGCGCGATCGCGACCGCCGTCAGCGCCGTGCTGCGCGCCTTCACGAGCGCTTCCGCACCGGGATGCCGTGCGCGGGCACGCGCACTTCGTCGACACCGCCGACGCGGATCGGCGTGCCCGGCTGCGGGCCCCACGCGTGCGCGTAGATGACTTCCCACGTCGCCGGCAGGCGGCCATCGCGGCGCCACGGTTCGTACGCCTGCGCGGCGCGCGCGAAGCGCGAACGCCCGGTCAGGCTGCGGCGGCGATCGTGCATCGCGTTCGTGGCGCCGAGCGTGCGCAGTTCCCGCATCAGGCTGGCGAGGTCGTCATGGCCGAGGACGAACTCGTCGCGATCGAGCACGGGATTCCTGAAGCCCGCCGCGATCAGCGCATCGCCGAACTGCGCGATGGATGCAAACGGGCTCACGTGCGGCGCGTTGTCGGCGTGCGCGAAGGCTTCGCGCAGTTCGTGCAGCGTGTCGAGGCCGAACGTGGATACCAACAGCAGACCATCGGGCTTGAGCACGCGGCGGAAGCCGGCGAACACCGCGGGCAGATCTTCGATCCACTGCAGGCACAGGTTCGAGAACAGCACGTCGACGCTGGCGTCGGGCAGCGGCAGCGCGCGCGCGTCGGCGCACAGCCAGTCGGGGCGTCGCGCGACGCCCGGGAGGAACGTCGGCAACCAGCCGCCCGCCTGGCTGCGCGCTTCGCGCAGCATCGGCTGGGCAAGGTCGAGCCCGATCACGTGCGCCTTCGGCCAGCGCTTCTGCATCGCCACGGCAGCATGGCCCGGGCCGCAGCCGATATCGACCACGAGCTGCGGCGGCGCGCGGTTCAGCGCGGGATCGTCGAGGTAGTCGAGCTGTTCCATCAATCGCGAGGCGACCTCGCGCTGCAGCGCGGAGGCGTCGTCGTAATGATGTGCGGCGCGCGAGAAGGCGCGGCGGACCTGGCGGTGGTCGAAGGTGTCGGTCATCGTTCTTTTCGACCCTGCGCGGGGGCGCGACGGGTCTCGGGTCGGTTCGCCCTCCCCTTCAACGGGAGGGCCGGGTGGATTGTGGCGCGTCGACTTGCTGTGGACGCCGGATCAGGCCGGCGCCGTCACCGCGCGCATGAACGCATCGATCTCCGCGGCGACCTCGTCGGCCGCGCCCAGGAACGGCGCATGCCCGGCGTTGCCGATCACGACGCTGCGCGCGCCCGGCGTCATCGCGGCGGCGGCGGGCATCGCGCCGGCGGGAATCAGGCGGTCGCGGCGGCCGGAAATCCACAGGCTCGGCACGCGCAGCTGCGGCAGTTCGTCGCGAAGGTCGAGGCGGTCGAGGAGCACCAGACCTTCCTGCAAGGCGCGCGCGGAAGGCTCGCCGCGCTCGAAGGCCTGCGCCTTCAGGCTGCGGAGTTCTTCCTGCGCGTAGCTCGAACCCAGGGCTTCGAGCGCGAGGAATCCTTCCAGCGTGCCGCGGAAATCCCGGCCGAGCGCTTCGCCGAAATCGCCGAAGAGGCTCGGCTTCACGCCGTGCGGCCAGCCTTCGTCGGTCACGAAGCGCGGCGAGGAGGCGATCATCACCAGCCCGCGCACCTCTTCCGGGAAATCCAGCGCGGCGCGCAAGGCGAACTGCCCGCCCAGCGACCAGCCCAGCCAAACGGCGTCGGGCACGCGCGCGACCAGTTGCGGCGCCAGCGCTTCGGGCGACAGCGCCGTCGCGTCGTCGCGCGCGCGGCCATGGCCGGGCAGGTCGATGAGATGGAGCGTGTAGCGATCCTGCAGGCGGTCGACCAGCGGTGCGAACAGACCGCCGTGCATGGCCCAGCCGTGGATCAGTGCCAGCGCGGGACCCTGCCCGCGCGTTTCGATGTACATGGAGCAAGCCGTTGGGGGATGGCCGATGGGGGATGAAGGTTCTACGTGCCGCCGGGGTAAGGCTACAGGTGGCCGTCCCGGGCGAGGTCGGCCAGCACGGCCAGTGCGTCGTCGCGGCGGTCGGCCGGGACCAGCAGGTGGTCGTGGTGGAAACCGGCGAGCACGTTGCAGGCGATGCCACGGCGCGCCAGCGCGCTGGCGAAGGCAGCGGTAAGGCCGACCGCGTCCAACGCCGAATGCACGCCCAGGGTGAGCCAGGCGGCACGGAAATCGTAAGGCAGGCCGCGCGCGTCGGCGACCTCGCAGGGCAGGACGTAGGTGATGCCCTCGTCCTCGGTGACCGTGGCGAGCGCCACCGTGGCCAGCGCCAGGTCAGGCGCCGGACGCGCGACGAAGGCGAATTCGCCCTCGCGCGACGTGACGGTCAGCGAGGCGAGCAGGCGCGCAAGGTCGCGCTCGCCGCTCATCGCGCCAGCACGGCCTCGCGCCGGGCGGTTTCCACCAGCCCGAGGCGGATGCGATCGCGCGCCTTGGACATCGCATCGACAAGGCCATCGACGTCGGCCACGCCATGCAGCGCGGACAGCGTCACGCGCAGCCGCGCGCGGCCTTCCGGCACGGTCGGCGGGCGGATCGCAGCGACCCAGTAGCCGGCCTGCTCGAGGCCGGCCGCCATCGCCAGCGCGGCGCCGTCGTCGCCGCAGATGACCGGCTGGATCGGCGTCTGCGAATCCATCAGCTCCAGCCCGGCGCGCTGGGCGCGATCGCGGAAGCGGCCGACGAGTTCGTCGAGCTTGCTGCGGCGCCAGTGTTCGGAGCGCGCCAGCTTCACCGCCGCGAGCGACGCGGCGGCCTGCGCCGGCGGCAACGCGGTGGTGTAGACGTAGGTGCGGGCGGTTTCGGACAGATGCTGGATGAGGTCGGCATCGCCGGCGACGACCGCGCCGTAGCCGCCAAGCGCCTTGCCCAGCGTCGCGAGCTGCAGCGGCACGTCGTTCGCGCCGAGCTTGCTGGCCGCCACGCTGCCGCGCCCGTCCGGGCCGACCACGCCGATGCCGTGTGCATCGTCGACATACAACAACGCCTTCTGCACGCGTGCGACGAGCGCCAGTTCGCGCAGCGGCGCGATGTCGCCGTCCATGCTGAACACGCCGTCGGTGGCGAGCATCGCCGCGCCCTCCGGCATGCTGCGCAGCTGGCGGATGGCTCCTTCGGCGTCACCATGCGGGTAACGGCGCAGGCGGCATCCGGCCAGCTTCGCGGCGTCGATCAGGCTGGCGTGGTTGAGGCGGTCCTGCACGCAGACGTCCTCGTCGCCGAGCAACGCCTGCACGACGGCGAGGTTCGCCAGGTAGCCGCTGCCGAACAGCAGCGCGCGCGGCGTGCCGAGCCAATCGGCGACCTCGCGCTCCAGCGCATCGTGGATCTGGTGGTGTCCGCAAACCAGGTGCGAGCCGATGCCGCCGGCGCCTTCGCGCGACACGGCATCCTGCAGCGCACCGACCACGGCGAAGTGCTGCGACAGGCCGAGGTAATCGTTGCCGCAGAAATTCAGCAGGGAGCGGCCATCGACGAGGCAACGCGCGCCATCGCGGTGGGTGACGCTGCGACGCACGCGCACCCGCGACGTCGCCTCGCGCTGTTCGCGCGTGGCGTCTACGCGATCACGCCAGCCCGGGCGGCTCATGGCTGCACCGGCAGGCCATCACGCAGCGCAGTGGTGCGCCGCTTCGACGATGTCGGCATGGACGGTCTCCCCTTGTTCGACCACGGGCATCGGACGCAAGCCCAGTCGGGCAAACAATGCCATATCGCGCTCGGTGTCGGGATTACCGGTCGTCAGCAATTTCTCACCGTAGAAGATGGAATTAGCGCCGGCCAGGAAGCACAGCGCCTGCAATTCGTCGCTCATTGATTCGCGCCCGGCCGAGAGACGAACCATCGAACGCGGCATCAGGATGCGCGCAACTGCGACGGTGCGCACAAATTCGAAGGGGTCGAGCTGCTCGGTGCCGGCCAGCGGCGTGCCTTCGACCTGCACGAGGCGGTTGATCGGCACCGAATCCGGATGCGCCGGCAGGTTCGCCAGCGTCTGCAGCAGGCCGGCGCGCTGGTCGCGGCGCTCCCCCATGCCGACGATGCCGCCGCAGCAGGTCTTCATGCCGACGTCGCGCACGTGCGAGAGCGTGTCCAGGCGGTCCTGGATCTCGCGCGTGTGGATGATCTGGTCGTAGAACTCCGGCGCGGTATCGAGGTTGTGGTTGTAGTAGTCCAGCCCGGCGTCCTTGAGCGCGCGCGCCTGGTCGCCGGAGAGCATGCCGAGCGTCGCGCAGGTCTCGAGCCCCAGCGCCTTCACCTCGGAAATCATCTGGGCAACCTTCGGAATATCCCGATCCTTCGGCGAGCGCCATGCGGCGCCCATGCAGAAGCGGCTGGCGCCGGCGGCCTTGGCCTGGCGGGCCTTTTCGAGCACCGCCTCGGTGCTCATCAACTTCGTCGCCTCCACGCCCGTGTGGTAGCGGGCGGCCTGCGGGCAGTAGCCGCAGTCCTCGGGGCAGCCGCCGGTCTTGATCGACAACAAGGTGCTGACCTGGACTTCGGCCGGATCGAAATTCGCGCGATGCACGCTGGCGGCGCGATGCAGCAGCTCCGGGAACGGCAGGTCGAACAGCGCGCGCACTTCGGTTCGGGACCAGTCGTGGCGGAGATCACCGGCCGGGGACGACTCGACGACAGGAATCTGGCTGACAGCAGGCATGGCGGAATTCCGATGTTTTCGGCGAGACAGGCCGGGCAGTCTGGAAATCATGCCCGACCCTGTCAACCAAACTGAAGCGCACGGAGTTTACGGATGAACCTCGCGGCCGCCCGCCTGCTCGATCGCCTGCTGCCATCTCGCTGCCTCGTCTGCGAGGAACGTGGTGCGAACGGCAGCGATCTTTGTGGCTTCTGTCGCGAATCGCTCCCGCGCGTGACGACTGCATGCGCCCGTTGCGGCGTGCCGCTGGGTACAGACGCCGGCCTCTGCGGCGATTGCCTGCGACGGCCGCCGCCGCAGGCCGCGACCAGCGCAGCCTTTGTCTATCGCGCGCCGCTCGATCGCCTGCTGCCGCGCGCCAAGTTCCATGGTGACCTGGCGGCATTGCGGCTGCTATCGCGGCTCATGGCCGAACACCTCGCCGCGCAGGAGCGGCCACAGGCGCTGGTCCCGATCCCGTTGCACCGCGGGCGCCTGCGCCGACGCGGCTACGACCAGGCGCTGGAACTGGCACGCCCGCTGGCACGGCGGCTTGGCGTGCCACTGCGCGACGACCTGCTGCGCCGCGTGCGGGCGACGGCGGCGCAGTCCAGGCTCGATGCCGGCGCGCGGCGACGGAATCTTCGCGGTGCATTCGCCGTGCGGGCGGGCGCCACGACGCCGTCGCACGTGGCCCTGGTCGATGATGTGATGACGACCGGCGCCACGGCGCGCTCGGCCGCGACCGCGTTGTTGCGTGCGGGCGTGCGTCGGGTCGACGTCTGGGTTTGCGCGCGTGTGCCGTGAGGGGACGCGCGCGCGGGGCATTGCGACGGACTACTTCGCCTTGGGCACCGCGATGTCCGCACGGGCCTTCGCACCGGAACCGATGATCGCCTCGGCCCGGATCTCCATCGGCGCGTCTTTCGAGAACAGCGCCGTCGTGCCGACCGCCGTCCACGCGGGGTAGTGATCCTTGAAGAACTCGCGATGCACCTTGAGCACCGGTTCGACGCGCCGGCGGAAGTCGTCGTGATCGCGCGCGACATGGAAGCTCTGCAGCTCGACCACATCGGCCATCGTCGCGCCGGCCTTTTCCAGATGCGCCTGCAGCTGCTGGAACGCCCATCGGATCTTCGCTTCATCCGTGTCGCCTTCGGCCGCGGGAATGCCGGATACGATCACGCGGTCGCCGATACGCACTACCGGCGTGTAGTGCAGCTCGTGGTAGGAGCCTTCCCAGCCCGCCGGTGCGAAGTGCTCGCGCATCGGCGCGGCTTGCGCGGTTGCATCGGCAGCGACCGCATCGGCAGCGAGCAGGCACAGGAACAACGACAGGCACGTACGGCGCATGGCGGACTCCGGGCGGTGACGAAGCACCGATTCCAGCATCGCGAAGTGCGACGCGGGAGTGCCGTTCGGCGGAACGCCGCCCGTGGGACAGCCGGGGCTGCGCCCGATCGCGCGACCCGCCCTCGATCGCGTTTCGCGCCACCCTTCGTCGTCCACCTGTCGCCGACACGGCCAGCCCGTCACCCCGACTTCACATTGCGACGACTTTTCCGCGCTCACGCTCCGCCGGAACCGGGAGCCCGGTGGCTGACGTCGTATTCGTCGTATTCAAGGAGCTCGTCATGAATGCAGGCCTGATGCGGATGGTGGGGCGCAGTTGGTGGGTGCTGGTTCTGTACGGCGTGATCGGCATGCTGTTCGGCATCAGCGCGTTCCTGTGGCCGGCGAAGACGGCCGTGGCGATTGCCTGGGCGTTCGGCGTGATGGCCATCGCCGAAGGCGTGCTCAGCCTGCTCGCGCTGTTCGACAAGAACGTGTCCGTGTCGAAAGGCTGGCTGGCGCTCTACGCGCTGTCGTCGCTGGTGTTCGGCGTGCTCGCCGTCAGCAATCCCGTCGCCACCGCCGGCGTGCTGCTGCTGATCCTTGCCGCCTGGCTGCTGGTCGCGGGCATCTACCGCATCGTGCTGGCGATCCGCATCCGCAAGGCGATCACCGGCGAATGGATGATCGCGCTGAGCGGCGTGCTCGCCATCGCGCTGGCGGCGATGTTCGTGATGCGACCGGCCGCCGGGCTGGTGACGGTGGCCCTGTGGATCGGCGTGGCCGCGCTGTTCTACGGCGTGCTGCAGATCATGGCCGGCCTGCGGCTTCGCAAACTGGCCGACACGTTGTGAGCCCTACGCCGCCGGCCCGCGCAATGCGAAGTCGGCGGCGATGCCGGCGAAGATCGCCAGCCCCACCCAGTGGTTGTGCAGGAACGCGCGGAAGCACGCCGCTCGATCACGCGTGCGGGCGATGACGAACTCGTAGGCCACCAGCACGAGTGCGATACCCAGCCCGGCCCAGTAGTACATGCCCATCTGCGCGCGCTGCCCGACGAACACCAGCGCCACGAAGAACAGCGCGTACAGCACGCCCTGCGCAATGAGGTCCATATCGCCGAAAAGGATCGCGGTGGATTTGCTGCCCATGCGCAGGTCGTCCTCGCGGTCCACCATCGCGTACCAGGTGTCGTACGCGGTCGACCAGACGATGTTGGCCGCGTACAGCAGCCACGCCACGGCCGGCACTTCGCCCTGTATCGCGGCGAACCCCATCGGGATGCCCCAGCCGAATGCGAGTCCCAGGTACACCTGTGGCAGGTGCGTGTAGCGCTTGAGGTACGGGTAGCTGGCCGCCAGCACGACGCCGACGAAGCTCATCAGCACCGTCAGGCGATTCAAGGTGAGCACCAGTGCGAACGCCACCACCATCAGCACGGCGAACAACGCCAGCGCCTCGCGACCGCGCACCGCGCCGGTGGCGAGTGGTCGGCCCTTGGTGCGTTCGACATGCGGATCGAGCCAGCGGTCGGCGTAATCGTTGATCACGCATCCGGCCGAGCGCGTCAGCCACACGCCCGCGCTGAACACGAACAGCGTCCAAAGCGGCGGCATCCCGCCTGCAGCCAACCAGAGGCCCCACCAAGTCGGCCACAGCAGCAGCAGCCAGCCGATCGGACGGTCGCCGCGCACCAGCTGCCAGTACAGCGCCAGTCGCGATTTCCATGGCGAGGTCGCGGGGGTTTGGAAGCGTTCGTAGCTCATTTCGGGGGAATTCGGGAGAAAGAAGAAGCCTGTGGCCGCGCGATCGGCGACATTGCCGCGCCAGGCCGGAGGTCCGCTGCCGCACGCAGCCACGCTTTGCCGCTAGAATGCCAGCCCCGCACGGTGCGACGTGATCGCTCGATCAGGCCGTATCGCGGAACATCCAGGCGCCCGTAGCTCAGCCGGATAGAGTAGTGGCTTCCGAAGCCATTGGTCGGGGGTTCGAATCCCTCCGGGCGCGCCATCTTACGCACCGTGCCGTCGTGGCCCGGTCGCGATGCGGAGCCGCGAATCGCAGCCTTCGCCTTCGAACCACCCCGCATATGAAGACGGCAGCCTCGCGGCTGCCGTTCTGCTTGCGCGATCAGAAGGCGCCGATTACCCGTTCGGCACGCGGCCGATTCCGGCCTTTCGCCAAGGCCCTGCGCCGATTTCGCGAATGCCCGCGCGCAACGATTTGCATGGAAGCGAGTGTGGACGCGTTCGCAAAGCGGTGGCTGCGGCCTCGTAACCGCCCGGTCCGCCCAAGTCCGAACCTAGTGGAGCAGCCTAGCGGGCCGTATACTGGCGCGCGGCCGCTTGGGGCGGTCGTTCGTCGATGGCTTCGCGTGACCCGCAAGGGCGCGCCCTAGGTGGGCTTGTGCGCAATTACGACCTCGAATTCCTGAAGAAATTCTCGATGGTGATCGGCTTCCTGATGCTGGTCACGCTGGGCCTGATCGTCGCGGCCATGTTCGTGCACAGCCAGATCCCGGCCGAGATCAACCCGGATGTCGCCAAGCGCACCGAGCAGCGCATCGCGCCGGTCGGCGCCGTTTATGCCGGCAGCACCGGCGCCGCCGCGCAGCAGGCCGCTACGGCCGCCGCTGCGGCCAAGGCCGCCTCGCAGGTCGCCTACGGCGGCACGACGGACGGCTCGGTGATCTTCAACAACCTGTGCACCGGCTGCCACACCTCCGGTGCCGGCGGCGCGCCGACGCTCGACAAGGCCCACTGGGCCGAGCGCATCCCGAAGGGCACCGACACGCTGCACAAGCACGCGATCGAAGGCTTCACCGGCACGTCCGGCGTGATGCCCGCCAAGGGCGGCAACCCGGCCCTGACCAACGAGCAGGTCATCGCCACGGTCGACTGGATGCTGGCGAACCTGAAGTAATCAGGCCCGATCCGCTCCGCACGACGCCGCCTCCGGGCGGCGTTGTCGTTTCTGCGTTCGGCGGGGCATCGGTTCGGGCTGCGCAGCCCGAACCGCCAGCGCGCGGCGAGCAGTAGTCACGGCCGCTCGCGATAATGCGCGCCTCTTTCGCGGCGAGCGCGCCATGATCCGTCCCGGTCTCCCCTTCCGATCCGTCCTGCTCCTGGCACCGTGCCTGCTCATCGGCTGCGCCTCGGTGTCCGAATCACGCGATGCGATCGCGATCGGCGCCGTCCAGGGCCATAGCGAACGCAGCGCGCTCGTCGGCCAGACCGTGACGGTCACGGGCGTCGTCAGCGCGATGGGCGACGGCGGCTGGTTCATGCAGGACGCCGGCGACGGCGACGACGCCACCTCTGACGCCCTCTTCGTCCAGGACACCACGCCCACCGTGCGACCAGGCGATGCGGTGCGCGTGCACGGCACGGTGGCCGAACTGGAATCCGGCCGCGCCACGCGCACAACGCTGGTGCAGGCGCGGATCGAACGCGTCGGCCACGGCGAACCGACCGCACGGCCGCTCGCGACCGCGCCCGCCGACTGGGAACGCTTCGAAGGCATGCGCGTACGCCTGGACGGCCCTGTCTTCCTCGCAGACAGCGGCGATCTGGCGAAGCACGGCCGCGTGCAGGCCAGCCTCGACGGACGTCCGTGGCAGCCGACCGAACGCCACGTGCCGGGCAGCGACGACTATCGCGCACAGGTCGCCGACAACGCGCGCCGCACGCTCTATCTCGACGCCGCCAACGCCGCATGGCCGGACGGTCTTGCGCAGGCGCGCGCCGGCAGCCGCATCGAGGGTGCGACCGGGGTGATCGACGAGGCGAAAAACGGCAATGTGCTGCATCTCGACGCGACGCCCGCGCTCGAGCCGCTCGCGCGTCCGCAACCGCCGACGATCCCGGGCACGCTGCGCCTTGCCGCGCTCAACCTCGAAAACCTCTTCAACGGCGACGGCCACGGCGGCGGCTTCCCCACGCTGCGCGGCGCGCGCACGCCGCAGGAACTTGCGGCGCAGCTCGCCAAGCACGTGGCGATCATCGACGGCCTCGACGCCGACGTCGTCGCGCTGATGGAGCTGGAGAACGACGGCTACGGCGCGGACTCGAGCATCGCCACGCTGGTGAACGCGCTCAACGCCGACGGCAGCCACTGGCGTTTCGTCGATGCGAAGCAGGGCCCGGGCGACAACCCGATCCGCGTCGGGCTGATCTATCGCAGCGACCGCGTGCGCACGCTCGGCGCGCCGAAAACGCTGGAAGGCGGCCCGTTCGGCGAACACAGCCGCGTGCCGCTGGCGCAGGCATTCGCGCCTCTCAAGGGCAACCCCAAGAAGCAGGCGTTCGTCGTCGTGGCGAACCACTTCAAGTCGAAGGGCTGCAGCGACGCGCAGGCGCTGGATCGCGACCAGCACGACGGCGCGGGTTGCTACAACGCGATGCGCACCGAGTCGGCGCGACGCCTGAACGCCTGGCTCGCCACCGATCCCACCGGCCACGGCGCGCGCACGCTGGTCGTCGGCGACTTCAACGCGTACGCGCAGGAAGAACCAGTGCGCACGCTGCGCGAGGCCGGCTGGAAGGACGCCTTCGTCGTTGCGGGTGCCGAAGCGCCGTACAGCTACGTCTACGACGGCCAGCTGGGCCGGCTCGACCACGCGCTGCTGAGCCCCGACTTCGCCAAGCGCCTGCGCGGCGCGGCGGAATGGCACGTCAACGCCGACGAGCCGGACGCGTCCGGCTATCGCGCGGGCGGCACCGGGCCGTGGCGCAGTTCGGACCACGATCCGCTGGTCCTGGGTTTCGATCTCTAGGCGCCACGGCGACAGGGCCTGAATGCACCAGCCCGTATCATTGCAGGCATGAGCAACCCCGCCTTCCCGAACGAAACCACCGCGACGCTGATGCTGCAGGGCCCGGCCGGCGCATTGGAGACGATCGTCGAGGCCGCCGAAGCGCCGGTGCGCGACGCGGTCGCCATCGTCTGCCACCCGCTTCCGACCGACGGCGGCACGATGCACAACAAGGTCGTGACGATGGCCGCGCGCGCGCTGCGCGAATCCGGCATCGCGACGGTGCGCTTCAATTTCCGCGGCACCGGCGCCTCCGAAGGCAGCTTCGACCAGGGTCGCGGCGAAGCCGACGACCTGCGCGCCGTCGCCGCATGGGTGCGCGAACAGCGCCCCGGTGCGCGCCTGTGGCTGGCCGGTTTCAGCTTCGGCTCGTACATCACGCTCAAGTGCGCGAACGAACTGTATCCGGGGATGGTGATCTCGATCGCGCCGCCGGCCGCCGGCCGCAGCTGGGACTTCAGCACCATCGCGCCGCCGGAATGCCCGTGGCTGGTGATCCAGGGCGAGGAAGACGAGATCGTCGATCCCGCGGCCGTGTACGCGTGGCTCGACAGCCTCACGCTAGACCAGCCGATGGAGCTGGTGAAGATGCCCGAGACCAGCCACTTCTTCCATCGCCGGTTGATGGACCTGCGCGGGGCGATCAAGAACGGCATCAAGCCGTACCTCCCACCGGAATCCGAAGGCACCGCGTCGCCATGAGTGCGCAAGCTCCTGCCGCGGGCGCGGCGGCCTCCGCGTCGACGCCATCGGCGCTCTATGCCGCCGGCGTTTCGCGTGGCGACTGGAACGAGGATCCCGCGCAACGTCCCGCGCTGCGCGAGCTCGATCGCATCCACGCCGCGCTGCTCGACCCACCGAAGCGCGGTTTGTTCGGCGGGCTGTTCGGCAAGAAGGCCGAAGCGCCGCGCGGCCTGTATCTGTGGGGCGGCGTCGGTCGCGGCAAGACGTTCCTGATCGACCTGTTCTACGACGCCCTGCCCTTCGAGCAGAAGCGCCGCACGCATTTCCACCGCTTCATGCGCGAAGTCCATGCGCAGCTGCGCGTCCACGCCGGACAGAGCGATCCGCTGGCGTCGATCGCACGCGAATGGGGCCGCGACCTGCGCGTGCTGGTGCTCGACGAGTTCTTCGTCAACGACATCGGCGACGCGATGCTGCTCGGCCGCTTGATGGAGCGCCTGTTCGCCGAAGGCGTCGCGCTGGTCACCACGTCGAACACCGAGCCGAAGAATCTGTACAAGGATGGCCTGCAGCGCGCGAGCTTCCTGCCGGCGATCGCGCAGATCGAGCAGCACTGCAAGGTGCTGTACCTGGACAGTGCGCAGGACTACCGCCTGCGCGCGCTGACGCGTTCGCCGGTGTATCGCGCGCCGCTCGATGCCAGCTCCGATGCGTGGCTCGCCGAACGCTGGCACGAACTCGCCGCGACCTGTCCTCGCGAGGAAGGCCCGCTGACGATCGAGGGCCGCGAGATTCCCGTGCGCGCGCTCGCCGAAGGCCACGCGTGGTTCGATTTCGCCGCGCTGTGCGAAGGCCCGCGCGCGGCGAGCGACTACATCGAGATCGCGACCGAGTACCACACGGTGCTGGTCGGAGGCATTCCACTCTTCGACGGCCGCAACGACGATCCGGCACGTCGCTTCGTGCATCTGATCGACGAACTCTACGACCGCCACGTCAACCTGGTCTGCACCGCCGCGGCCGCGCCGCCCGAGTTGTGCACGGGGCAGAAGCTGGCGCACGCGTTCGAACGCACGGCGTCGCGGTTGATCGAGATGCAGTCGGCGGAGTTCCTGTCGCTGGAGCATCGCGGGTAGGTCGAGGGGGCGTTCCCTCGGCGGTTGGGCTGCCTATATGCTCCGCCCATGGAACCCGAAGCCGATCGACCGAATCCCTATCGGCCACCGCAGGCCGGCAAGGCGGAACTGACCTGGAAGGACGAGCCGCTGACGTTCGCGGAGAGTCCGCAGCAACGGAATGCCGGACCGGAAGGGCTGGGCGGCTGGCTCATCGTGATCGCCTTCAAGCTCGTTGTGACGGTGCTGACCGCTTGCGGGATGCTCATGACCATCCTTCGCGTTTTCACCGATGGCTCGTGGACCCTGATCACGACACCGGGAACCGATGCCTACCATCCCTTGTTCGGTCCTCTGATCGTGTTCGAGGCCGTTGTGAACACCGTGCTGGTGAGTGCGTCGCTGGCGCTGCTGGTGATGTTCTTCCGGAAGGCCCCCAGCTTTCCGCGCTGGATGATCTTCATGCTTGTTCTCGGCCCGGTTCTCACCATCATCGACTTCTACTGGGCCGCTCAGATTCCCAGCGTCGGAGCTGTCACTGACGGCGATATGAAGGATCTTATCCAGGCGCTCGCCGGTGCGTGCATCTGGGTGCCGTACCTGTTCGTTTCCAAGCGGGTGCGCAATACCTTCAAGGCGCGGCGCGTCTCGCCACAGCGAATCGAACCGACACTCGAAGCGACCGCTGCCGGGAACGCGAACGCGTAAGCGCCGCTCCTGGCATTCGTCGGCACATGAACCTCGCCCTCTTCGACTTCGACGGCACGATCACCACGCGCGAGCTGATGCCCGACTTCGTGCGCATGGCGACGACGAACCGGCGGCGCGCGGTCGGTCCCGTCGTGCTCGCGCCGATCTATGTCGGTTACAAGGCCGGCCTGGTCAGCGGCAACGCGATCCGCGATCGCATCGCGGATTTTGCCTTCCGCGGCCTTCCGCAGAACGACGTGCACGCGGCAGGCGAACGCTTCGCGCGCGATACGGTGCCCACCGTGCTGCGTCCGGACGCGATGGCGCGCCTGCAATGGCATCGCGAACAGGGCGACACGATCGTCGTGGTGTCCGGTTCGTTCGATCTGTATCTGTCGCACTGGTGCGCGAAGCACGGGCTGGAACTGCTGTGTTCGTCGCTGGAAGCACGCGACGGCGTGATGACCGGACGCTTCCTCGGCGCGCAGTGCGTCGGTGCGGAGAAGGCCCGCCGCGTGCGTGAACGCTATGACCTGTCGCGCTACGGCGTCGTCTACGCGTATGGCGACACGCACGAGGATCGCGACCTGCTCGCGCTCGCGCATCGCCGCTGGTATCGCGGGCGCGAGATCGCCTGAACGATCAGGCCGGTCGATCGACGCCGTTGCGCCGCCACACGAGGCAGCGGTTGTTTGCCGGCATCGCGACGTCTTCGACCAGTCGCAGGCCGATGCGTTGCGCGAGTGCGTCCACCGCTTCGAGATCGCGGATCGCCGATTGCGGATCGCGCGCCTTCAGCCAGCCGTCGAAGTCACGGTTGCTGTCGCTGGTGTAGTGGCCGTCGTAGTTGAACGGGCCGTAGACCACGAGCGTCGCGTTGTCCGCGAGCACGTCGGCCAGCCCGCCGAAGAACGCCTCGACCTGTGGCCAGCCCATGATGTGCAGCGTGTTCGCGCTGAATGCCGCATCGAAGCGGCCGTCGGTCGCATTCGATCGCGGCCACGGGCCAGTGGCGACATCGAGTTCGACCGGCGTCGGCGTGTTCGGAAGCGATGCATGTTCGAGCCACAGCCCGATGCCCACCAGGTTCTCGCTGCGATCGCTGCACTGCCAGCGCAGCCAGGGCATGGCCGCGGCGAAATACACCGCGTGCTGGCCGGTACCGCTGCCGATTTCCAGCACGTCGTGCCGGTCGGCGAAGTGGCGCTTCAGGACGGCGAGGATCGGCTCGCGATTACGCTCGCACGACGGCGCGTTGGGCAGCTCGTCCACGACGCGACGGAGTTACCGGCCCGGACCCACGTCGATGAACTGCAGGAACTCCGCGCGCGTCCTCGCGTCTTCGCGGAAACTGCCGAGCATCTTCGAGGTGATCATGCTCACGCCGCGCTTGTGCACGCCGCGCGTGGTCATGCACTCGTGGGAACCTTCGATCACCACGCCCACGCCGCGCGGCGCCAGCACGTCCTGGATGACCTGCGCGATCTGCGCCGTCATCTTCTCCTGGACCTGCAGGCGGCGCGCATAGGTTTCGACCACGCGCGCGAGCTTGCTGATGCCGACGACCTTGCCGTCGGGCAGGTAGCCCACGTGCGCCTTGCCGATGATTGGCGCCATGTGGTGCTCGCAATGGCTTTCGAATTCGATGTCGCGCAGCACGATCATCTCGTCGTAGCCCTCGACTTCCTCGAAGGTGCGCTTGAGGTAGTCGGCCGGATCCTCGGCGTAGCCGCTGAACCAGTCGTGGTACGCCTTGGCCACGCGCTTGGGCGTGTCGAGCAGACCTTCGCGCGCCGGATCGTCGCCCGCCCAGCGCAACAGCGTGCGCACGGCGGCCTCGGCCTGTTCGCGGGAGGGCTTGTCGTCTTGCGCCATGGCACGGGCTCGGTGTGTATGGGGGACGGGAATGCTACTCCACCCGACGCGAGCGGAGAAAAAAGGCGCCGCCGGACGGGATGGAATCCCGGCGGCGCGAAGGGCTGCGCAGCAGCCATGGATGAGAAACCGAACAACCGGCGACGCCACGCGTAGGGGAGGGGGAGGCGTGGCGCCACCGGCCGTCGGCTGGGGGAGCTTTGGAACGTGTCTGCGTGAAGCGGGGCTACAGAAAGCGGTGATCAGCGCGCGGCGACGTCCTCGCGCACCGGCGTGCGCGTGGGCCAGCCGCCGGCCAGCGCCTTGTAGAGCGCGACGGCGGAACTGGCACTGCGCGTGCGCGCATCGGCGAAGGCTTCCTCCGCCGTGAGGCGCGTGCGCTCGGCATCGAGCACTTCGAACAGATCCGCCGCGCCCGCGTCGTAACGCACGCGTGCGAGCCGCGCGGCGGTGGCGCTGTCGGTGGCGGCTCGGGCGAGATGCTCGTCTTCCACGCGCGCACGGGCGTAGCGGACCAGCGCGTTCTCGGTGTCTTCCAGCGCGAGCAGCACCGACTGCTCGTAGCGCGCCAGTTCGCCCGCCGCATCCGCATCGGCGGCGGCGATGCGCGCACGCACGCGGCCGATGTCGAGGAACGACCAGTCGATGCCGAGGAATGCCAGGCGCGTTTCGCTGTCGCGTTCGAACAGGCCGCTGGTGTCCACGGCCTGGCTGCCGATCAGGCCGCCGATGGTGAAGCGCGGGAACAGGTCGGCGGTGGCGACACCGATGCGTGCGGTGGCCGCATGCAGGCGATGTTCGGCGGCGATCACGTCCGGACGATGGCGCAGCAGTTCGCCGGGCGAACCCGGATCCAGCCGCGTCGGCAACGGGGGCAGCGGCTTGACCGGCGTGAGTTCGGCGATCAGCGCATCCGGCGTCTGTCCGGTGAGCACGGCGAGGCGATGCATCGTCACCGCGACCTGCGCTTCCAGCGCCGGCACGCGCGACAGCGTGGCTTCCAGCTGGGCACGCGCACGTGAGGTATCGAACTCCGTGCCGCGGCCCGCGTCGAAGCGCGCGTTCACCAGGCGCAGGGTTTCGCGCTGGTTCTCGGCGTTTTCGTGCGCAACGCGAAGGCGTTCCTGCAAGCCGCGCAGTTCGACGTAGCTGCGCGCGACTTCGCCGACGATGGCGACCTGCAACGCATCCAGGTCCGACGCCGTCGCCCACGCTTCGGCGCGCGAGGATTCGACGCCACGACGCACGCGACCGTACAGGTCCAGCTCCCAGCTGACGTCGGCCTGCACGCTGTAGCTTTCGCCATCGCGATCGGCACGCGATGCGCCCGGCGCCTGGTCGGCACTGGCGCGCGAATCGCTGCCGGTCGCGCTGGCCGTCACCGTCGGGAAACGGTCGAGCTTCGCGTTGCGAAGCAGCGCGTTGGCGCGGTCGTAGCTGGCCAGCGCGATGCGCAGGTCGTGGTTCGCGGCGAGCGCGTCCTCGACCAGCCGCGTCAGCAGCGGGTCGTTGAAGCTGCGCCAGAATTCGGCGTCGGCCTGCGGCGAGGCGGCCGGTGCCGCGCCTTGTTCGACGCCGGTGACGATATCGGCGGCGCGCGCGTCGCTTGCCGCTTCGTCGCGCGCGAATTTCGAAGGCGTCTCGATGTTCGGACGCACGTAGTTCGGGCCGACGGCGCACGCGGCGAGCAGTGCCGCTGCGACGCCAAGGGTTAGGGTTCTGATCACCATGGCAGGGTTTCTCCCAGGTAGACGAAGCCGCCGGACGGACCGTCGGCATCGATGAGCGCCATCTGGACGCTGGTCTTCGCGCCGGTGGGCACGTCGATCTCGCCCTCGCCGGCGTTCATGTCGGTTTTCACGTAGCCCGGATGCACGGCGTTGACCTTGATCGGCGTGTCGCGCAGTTCGTAGGCCAGGTGCACCGAGTACGAGTTGATCGCGCTCTTCGACGCGTTGTAGGCCGGGATGGACTTGAAGTCGTAGATCGGCGAACCCGGCTGCGTGTGCAGCGCCAGCGAGCCGAGGATGCTCGACACGTTGACGATGCGCGCGGCCGGCGCCTTGTGCAGCAGCGGCAGGAACGCCTGCGTGGTTTCGACGATGGCGAAGACGTTGGTCTGGAACGTCTCGCGCCACGCGGCCACGGACTGCTGCGACGGCTTCGGCAGTGTCTTGTCCTCGACGATGATGCCGGCGTTGTTCACCAGGATGTCGAGTCGGCCGAACTTGCGGTCGATCTCCTGCACGGCGGCGTCGATGCTTGCAGTGTCGGTGACGTCGAGCACGATGGCCTCGACCGGCAGGCCTTCGCCCTGCAACTTCAGTGCGGCTTCGACGGCGCGGCCGCGATCGCGTCCGGCCAGCAGCGTGTGCACGCCGGCCTGCGCGAGCTGGCGGACGGTTTCGAAACCGATGCCGCGCGTGGCGCCGGTGACGAGGGCGACCTTGGAACTGCTCGAATTGGAACCGCTCGTGGAAGTGGACATTGGAACTCCTGTGGGGGATCGCGCGGAATGCGCGGAATTCGCTCAGAGGCCGGCACGGCGGACCGTGCCGGCTTTCATCGATCAGGCGTGCGTGGACGCGTGGGCCGCCGCATGCGACGTGACCGTCGACGTGCCGTGGCTCACCAGCGGCTTGCCGGCCAGCTTGCGCAGCGCGACGTAGAACACCGGCGTCAGGAACAGGCCGAACAGCGTCACGCCGATCATTCCGGAGAACACGGTGATGCCCGTGGCCTGGCGGACTTCGGCGCCGGCGCCGTGCGAGAGCACCAGCGGCACGGTGCCGGCGATGAACGCGATGGACGTCATCACGATCGGACGCAGACGCAGGCGGCAGGCTTCCAGCGCGGCTTCGACGATGCCCTTGCCCTGCATTTCCAGTTCGCGGGCGAACTCGACGATCAGGATCGCGTTCTTGCACGCCAGGCCCATCAGCACTACCAGGCCCACCTGCACGAAGACGTTGTTGTCGCCGGTCAGGTACACGCCGAGCAGCGCGGAGAGCATGCACATCGGCACGATCAGGATCACCGCCAGCGGCAGCGTCCAGCTTTCGTACAGCGCGGCCAGCACCAGGAAGGCGAGCAGCACGGCCAGCGGGAACACGATCAGCGCCGCCTTGCCCTGCGTGGCCTGCTGGTAGCTCAGGTCCGTCCACTCGATGTCCATGCCGTTGGGCAGCACCTTCTGCGCGAGCTCTTCAAGCTTCTCCATCGCCTGCGCGGACGAGAGCTGGTTCACGTCGGCCTCGCCGAGGATGTCCGCCGCCGGATAGCCGTTGTAGCGGATCACCGGATCGGGGCCGAACGTCTCGGTCACCTTCACCATCGAACCGATCGGCACCATCTCGCCGCGATCGTTGCGCGTGCGCAGGTTCGCGATGTCCTCGACGCTGTCGCGGAACGGGCCGTCGGCCTGCGCCACGACCTGCCAGGTGCGACCGAACATGTTGAAGTCGTTGACGTATGCCGAACCCAGGTAGGTCTGCAACGTGTCGAACAACTCCGTCAGCGGCACGCCCTGCGCCTTGGCCTTCACGCGGTCAACCTCGGCGTCGAGCTGCGGCACGTTGGCCTGGTAGCTCGAGTTCGGGAAACCGAGCCCCGGCGTCTGCGAACCGGCGCCCTGGAAGTTCTGCACCGCGCTCTGCAGCGCGCCGTAGCCCAGGTTGCCGCGATCCTCGATGTAGAGCGAATAGCCCGAACCGTTGCCCAGGCCCTGGATCGGCGGCGGCTGCAGCGAGAACGCGAAGCCTTCCTGGATCGCGGAGATCTTCTGGCTCAGCTCGGCGTTGATTTCCTCGGCGCTGCGCGAGCGCTGGCCGAAGGGCTTGAGGTTGATGAAGGTGACGCCGTAGTTCGGCGTGTTGCTGAACTGCAGCGGATTCAGGCCCGGGAACGCGACGTCGTTCTGCACGCCGTCGATGCTCATCGCGATTTCGCCGATCTTCTTCAGCGCCGCGTCCGTGCGCTCGATCGAGGAACCTTCCGGCATCTTGATGCCGGCGATGAGGTAGCTCTTGTCCTGCACCGGCACGAAGCCACGCGGCACCAGCTGGAACATCAGGCCGGTCGCCAGCAGCAGGCCGGCGTACACCACGAACACCGCGCCGCGACGACCCAGCACCTTGCTCACGCCGTTCTGGTAACGCTGCGCGGCGGTGCCGAAGAAGCGGTTGAACGGACGGAAGATCCAGCCGAAACCGGCTTCGATGCCGCGGCTCAGCCAATCCTTCGGTGCGCCATGCGGCTTCAGCAGGCGCGCGGCGAGCGCCGGCGACAGCGTGAGCGAGTTGATGGCGGAGATCACCGTCGAGATGGCAATCGTCACCGCGAACTGCTTGTAGAACTGGCCCGTCACGCCCGACAGGAACGCCATCGGCACGAACACCGCGCACAGCACCAGCGCGATCGCGATGATCGGGCCGGACACTTCGCGCATCGCCATGTGCGCCGCTTCCAGCGGCGTGTGGCCGTCCTCGATGTGGCGTTCGACGTTCTCCACCACGACGATGGCGTCGTCCACCACGATGCCGATGGCCAGCACCAGGCCGAACAGTGTGAGCGTGTTGATCGAGAAGCCCAGCAGGTGCAGTGCGGCGAATGTGCCCACCACCGACACCGGGACCGCGATCAGCGGAATGATCGACGCGCGCCAGGTCTGCAGGAACAGGATCACCACCAGCACCACCAGCAGCGTGGCCTCCAGCAGCGTGGTCACCACCGACTTGATCGAGTCGCGCACGAAGATGGTCGTGTCGTAGATCGACTTGTACTCGATGCCCGGTGGGAAACGCTTGGCGGCCTGGTCCATGCGGCGGATGACTTCGTCGCGGATTTCAAGCGCGTTCGCGCCCGGCGCCTGGAAGATGCCGATCGCCGCGGCGTTCTGGCCGTCGAGGCGTGCGCGCATGGTGTAGTCGCCGGCGGCCAGTTCGATGCGTGCGACATCGGACAGGCGCACGACTTCGCCGTCCTGTCCGCCCTTGAGCACGATGTTGCCGAACTCTTCGGGCTGTTCCAGTCGGCCGCGCGCGTTGATCAGCGTGAGGAACTCCGACTTGTTCGGCATCGGTTCCGCGCCGAGCTGGCCGGCGGAGACCTGGATGTTCTGCTCGCGCACGGCGCGCAGGACGTCGCTGGCGGTCATGCCGCGCGCGGCGATCTTGTCCGGGTCGAGCCAGATGCGCATGGCGTAGTCGCCACCGCCGAAGGGCTGCGCCTCGCCCACGCCGGGGATGCTGGCGAGCTGGTCCTTCACGTGCAGGCGCAGGTAGTTGCGCAGGTACAGCGTGTCGTACTTGCCGCTGGGAGAGGTGAGGTGCACGACCATCAGGAAGACAGGCGACTGCTTCTGCGTGGTCACGCCCTGCCGGCGCACGTCCTCGGGCAGGCGCGCGAGTGCCTGGCTGACGCGGTTCTGCACGAGCACCGTGGCCGCATCCGCGTCCACTTCGGGGCGGAAGGTGACGGTGATCTGCAGCACGCCGTCCGAACTGGCGACCGACTTGACGTACATCAGGCCTTCGACGCCGCGGATGGATTCCTCCAGCGGCGTGGCGACGGTTTCGGCGATGACCTTCGGGTTCGCACCCGGATACACCGTGCGCACCACCACCGAAGGCGGCACGACTTCGGGGTATTCGCCGATGGGCAGCAGCGGGATCGAGATCAGGCCTGCGGCGAAGATCACGATCGACAGCACCGCGGCGAAGATCGGCCGGTCGATGAAGAACTTTGAGAAGTCCATGGAAAGGTTCCTTTGTTGCTGCTTCAAGCTGGGCGCGAGGCCGCAACGGTCCTGGGCGATGCGTCTTGGCGCATCGCCTGATTCAGTTTTTCTGCTTTGGACTCCTCCCCTGCAGGGAGGAGCTTTGCTGCGTCAGGTCATGCCGTTACTTCATCGCCACCTGCGGCTGCGGCGCGGGCGCGCCCATCGCGATGACCTTCGGTTGCACCGGCATTCCGGGGAAGAACACCTTCTGCACGCCGTGCA
>Ga0102591_1000605_pt1 | contig 65056 bp, 53 predicted proteins | sample AraplaCol_mCL_r2_2_FD_76860 | JGI IMG/M metagenome (GOLD analysis project Ga0102591, IMG submission 76860) | Arabidopsis root microbial communities from North Carolina, USA - plate scrape MF_Col_mCL_r2 (SPADES assembly) (version 2) | ecosystem: Host-associated > Plants > Roots > Endosphere... | reverse complement strand
TATCGAAGGAGAACGTTGTGACCTCAATGATGCTTAAAGAAGCCCTGTCTGCCGCCGACTGCGTGGAACAGCAGTTGGCGAACGACACCGACCGCTACGCGGAACTGGGCCGCAAACTGAGGAGCACTCCGTTCAATTCCGCGCTGACCGTGGCGCGCGGCAGCTCGGACCATGCCTGCAACTACATCGCTTACCTGATCATGTCGCGCCTGGGGCGGGTAGTGGCTTCGCTGCCGATGTCGCTGGTGACCCTGCACAAATCGCCGCTGATTACGCGTGATACGCTGACCATCGCCGTCTCGCAGTCGGGCCAGAGCCCGGACGTGGTGGAGCCGATCCGTTACTTCCGCGACGGCGGCGCGACTACCGTAGCGCTGGTCAACGACGCCGATTCGCCGCTGGCGCATGCGGCCGAGTGGGCCATGCCGCTGCGTGCCGGCAAGGAGCAGAGCGTTGCCGCGACCAAGAGCTTCATTACGTCGCTGGTCGCAGGCGCGCGCCTGGTGGCGCACTGGCAGAACGATCCTGAGCTGCTGGAAGGCCTGGCAGCACTGCCGGAAGCCCTGCGCAAGGCGTGCGAAGTAGACTGGTCGCCGGCCATCGAAGTGCTGGCGCCGGCGCGCAATATCATGGTGGTTGGCCGCGGCATCAGCTTCCCTGTTGCGCTGGAAGCGTCGCTGAAATTCAAGGAAACCTCGGCCTTGCAGGCGGAAGCCTTCTCCGGTGCCGAAATCAAGCACGGCCCGATGGCACTGATCGAGGAAGGCTATCCGCTGCTGATCTTCGCTACACGCGGCCCAACCCAGGCTGGCTTGCTGGCGCTGGCGGAAGAAATGCGCGGCCGCGGTGCGCGCGTCCTGCTGGCGGCGCCGGAAGATGTGGCTACGCGTGACCTGACCTTGCCGGTAGCGGCCACTCCGGATCTCGACCCGATCGTCGCGATCCAGGCTTTCTACGTGATGGCGGCCAAGCTGTCCGCAGCACGCGGCCTGGATCCTGACCGTCCGCGCCACCTGAACAAAGTCACGAAGACCCACTGACCTCCCTCTGCGCGGCCATCGATGAAGAACAGTCTCCTGCTTGCTGCATTGATGGCCATCGCCGGCGCTGCGCTCGCGGCGCCGGTGCAGCATATCGAGTTCTGGACCTTCAGCATGAAGCCGCGCTTCACGCCCTACTTCGAAGACGTGGTGAAACGCTACGAAGCCGCCAATCCTGGCGTCAAGCTGGAGTGGGTCGACTTCCCATGGGACATTATCCAGACCAAGCTGGTCACGCGCATCGTGGCCGGCAAGCCGCCGGCGCTGGTCAACCTGAACGTGCCCTGGGCCGAGGAGTTTGCCCGCGACGGGCTCCTGACACCAGTTGATCCGTTGCTTGGCGACGAGCGCGGGCGCTATTTGCAAAGCGCCTTGCGCGACCTGTCTTTCGCCGGAAAGACTTACGGCTTCCCGATGTACAGCAATGTCGCTGTCATCGCCTATAACCGCGACATCTTCCGCGCGGCAGGCATTCCACACGCGCCGCGCAACCTTGATGAACAATTGGCGTTCGCGCGCCAGATCGCCCAGCGCACCGGCAAGGCGGGCCTCTGCCCTGCCCTGTCCAAGGTCGATGGGCTGATGCTGCAGCAAGGCTTGCCGGTGCTGGCAGGCGGCCGCGCGGCATTCAACTCCCCTGCGCACGTGGCGTTCGTCCGCAAGCTGGCCGAGACTTATCGCGCGGGCGGCTTGCTGAAGGATGGCCTGTTTGCGGAAGATAACTTCCCGCCAGCCGTTGAGGCCTATAAGAGCGGGCGCCTGGGAATGCTGCTGGCGCCGCCGACAGCTTTGAAGCGCATCCAGGCCGATGCCCGCGACGTTTATGCACTGACCGACGTGGCTCCGGCGCCGCTGGGGCCGACCGGGATTGCGGATGGGGGATGGCTGATTCACTTCGGCGTGCCGGCGCGCGTGCCCGCCGCGGACTTGCCCGGCATCGGCAAGTTTGCGCGTTTCCTCACCAGTGATGCGAACCAGCTTGAATTCGCACGGCAGGCCAGCGTTTTCCCGGCCTCTGCGCGCGCCGCCAACGATCCGTTCTTCACCGCCGTGCCGCCCAACGCAGGCGCAGCGGAAAAGGCCGTTGCCGCCGGTGCCGTTTCGATGCCCTACTCCCGCACCATGTACGTGGCCGGCATCGAAGACTATGACGAACTGCGCCGCGCACTGGTGAAGGCAATAGAAGCGGGCGTCACTGGCCGCGAAGATATCCAGCAAGCGCTCGACGCAGCAGCCGCCATCTGGAACCGCAAGCTCGCGGCAACGCCGGCCAGCGCACGTGCGGCAGGTGCGGAGGTGGCACGATGAAGCGCGCAGCGACGGCCTGGCTGTTCCTGGCGCCGGCGCTCATGCTGCTGGCCATTTTCGCCTTCTGGCCAGTGCTGTTTGGCTCGGTGCTGGCATTCACCGACTTTTCGCTGGTGCGGCCGACGCACTGGGTTGGCTTCGACAACTTCCGCTACATCTTCAATAACGAGATGTTTGTCACCGGCTTGAAGAACTCGCTGGTATTCCTGCTGATCGTTCCTTGCGTTCAGCTTGGCGCCATCGCGCTGGCGGTGATGGTGAACAACCAGCTTCCGGGCATCAAGATGTTCCGCGCCGCCTATTACGTGCCGGTGGTGACCACGGTCTCTGTGGTCGGCATCATGTGGGGCTTCATGTTCCACGAACAGGGCGCGCTGAACTACATCCTTGGCACGCACATCGGCTGGCTGCAGGACGATACCTATGCGCTGGCGGCGATCATGTTCGTGACACTGTGGCGCGGCTTGGGCTGGTATATGGTGATGTACCTGGCCGCACTGCAATCGGTGCCACAGGAGATGCAGGAAGCCGCCATCCTCGACGGCGCTTCGCGCTGGCAGCGCTTCTGGCACATCACCGTGCCAATGCTGCGCCCGACCATCATGGTCTGCACCATCCTGTCCGTGCTGGGCGCGCTGAAAGCTTACCAGGAGGTCGATGTGCTGACCCAGGGCGGGCCAATGAACTCCACCTTCACCGCCCTGTACTACGCTTACGACCAGGGCCTGAAGCACCTGAAGCTGCCGCGCGCCCTGGCCGCCAGCTTCGTCGTCTCCCTGATCTGCATCGGCATCGCCCTGCTTTGCCTGCGCTACCTGAAGCCAAAGCACCGATGAAAAAGACCGCACAATACCTGCTGCTGGCCGCCATCGCGCTGCTCTGCATCTTCCCGTTCTGGTGGACGCTCGTGACTGCGCTCTCCACCGAAGGCAATATCTTCGCCTACCCGCCGACTTTCTGGCCCAAGCAGCCTTCGCTGGAGAACTTCGCCGAGGTCTTCCGCGTGATCCCGATCTGGTCTTTCCTGAAAAACTCGGTCCTGATCACGGCCTTCACGGTGCTGTGGAAACTGGTGCTGTGTTCCATGGCGGCCTACCCGCTGGCGCGCCTGCATTTCAAAGGCAAGAAGCTGGTGTTCGGGCTAATCGTTGCGACCATGGTGCTGCCGTCAGAAGTGAACTTCCTGGTCAACTTCATCACAGTCACGGAACTGGGCCTGGTCGACACCTACTCCGGCGTCATCCTGCCGAACGTAGTCAATGCCGTGGCCATCCTGCTGCTCAAGCAAGCCTTCGAAGAAGTGCCGCAAGACCTGGTCGATGCCGCGCGTGTCGACGGCGCCTCCGAGTGGACCATCTTCAGCAAAATCATGCTGCCGCTGATCGCACCGTGGCTGGCGACGGTCGGCATCCTGACTGCGGTCGAAGCCTGGAATGAGTACATCTGGCCTTCCATCGTCATGAGCAAGCCGGACGAATTCCCGCTGTCGGTGGGCGTGCTGTATTTGCGCGGCACCTTCGGCAGCAGCACCCGCGTGATCGCGGCAGGTACCATCATCACCATCGTGCCGACCCTGGCGGCATTCCTTTTCACCCAACGTTACTTCATGCGCGGCATGGACGGAGCAGTTAAATGAGCACACAAGAACTACGAAAAATCGCGGGACAACTGATCATGATCCGCTTCCCCGGCACGGTGCTGGACCAGGCGACGGCAGATTTCATCCGCGCCAACGGCATCCGCGGCGTGTGCCTGTTCCGCGGGAACATGACCGACTCCGTGCAACTGGCAAAGCTGACCGCCGACCTGCGCGACGTGATGGGCCCGAACTCGCTGATCGCGATCGACCAGGAAGGCGGTGCTGTCGTGCGCTCGACCTGGGTACCGGCGCCGCCAGCCGCGATGGGCCTGGGCGCAGCCGACGATACCGACCTTGCCTACCGTACCGGCGCAGCGGTGGCGCGCGCTGCCAAGTCGCTCGGCTTCAACTGGAATTTCGCGCCGGTGCTGGACTTGAACAACAACCCGAACAACCCGGTGATCGCCGAGCGTTCCTTCGGCGCCGAGCCGAAACGCGCAGTGGAACTGGCCATGGCCTGGATGGCCGGCAGCCATGCGGAAGGCGTTGCCTGCTGCGTCAAGCACTTCCCCGGCCACGGCGACACCCACGTCGATTCGCACCGCGACCTGCCGACCGTCGACAAGGCATTGCCCGAACTGGATGCACTGGAACTGGCGCCATTCCGCGCCGCGGCTCCTGTGGCGCCGGCCATGATGACCGCCCACATCGTCTACCCGGCAATCGATCCGGAAAACCCGGCCACCATGTCGCCCGCCATCCTGGACGGCATCCTGCGCAAGCAATGGAACTACAAGGGCATCATCATCACCGACGGCATGGACATGCATGCCATCGCCGGACGTTACGGCGTGGGCAACGCCGCCGTGCGCGCCCTGCTGGCCGGCGCCGACATGGTGATGGCGCTGGGCACCACCGAAACCCAGAACGAAACCCTGGACGCCATTGCTGCCGCACTGGCCGACGGCTCGCTGTCGCAGGCCGCCGTTGAGGAACGCCTGGCCCGCCTGAATGCGCTGGCACAAGCCTACCCTTGCCAGCAGCGCTCCTATAAGGAAGATGCAGCCGACCGCGTCATCATGGCCGAAGGCTGGCGCCGCGCACTGACGGCGCGCGGCAACCCGCAGCGTCCAGCCCCGGGCAGCAAACTGCGCCTGGTCGTGCGGCAGGACGTGGTGAGCGACGGCGTGTCCGAAGCCGGCGTGCCGGCTGCCACCGTGGCCGCCTCGCTGGGCAAGCTGTATGACGTTGACCTGGTCACCTTCGCCGACGCCAACACGTTTGACTGGTCGGCGCTGCCGCAGGATGGCCGCTTCACCGTGCTGGCCTCCACCTCCCGCCTGCGTTACGGCGACAACGCCCGCAGCAACTGGAAGCCTGACCTGCACCTGGCGCTGTGGAATCCCTACCAGGCGCTCGACATCCAGTCGCCGGCCCTGATGACCTACGGCTTTGCCGCGCCCGCGCTGGAAGCCATCAACGCCTGGCTGTCGGGCGAACTTGAAGCCACCGGCCGCTGCCCGGTTCCCGGTTTCGCCTAAGGAGAAGAGATGGACGCCGCACGCCATAACCCGCTGAAGTGGATCCCTACGCTGTACCTGGCGCAGGGCCTGCCCTACTTCGCCATCGCCCTCGTCTTCGGCCAGATGATGAAGAGCATGAACATGTCGAACGCGGAGATCAGCCACTGGCTGGCCTTCCTCGGCGGCGCCTGGATCTTCAAACCTTTATGGAGCCCTTTCCTGGAACTGGCATCCAGCAAAAAACTGGTAGTCGTCAGCCTGCAGCTGTTTGGCGGCGTGTGCCTTGGCCTCGTAGCACTGGCGCTGCAATTCCCCTTCTGGCTCAGCGCCAGCATCGGCGTGCTGTTCCTGGTGTCGATTGCCTCCGCCACGCACGACATCTCCTGCGATGGCCTGTACATCGCCAGCTTGAACAAGAAGGCGCAGGCACAGTACGCCGGCTGGACCGGAACGTTCTTCAACGCCGGGCGCTTCCTGGCGCAGGGCGGCTTGCTGATGCTTGCAGGCTACCTGGAAAAGACCCAGGGCGTGACCGCCGCCTGGACCGTCATCTTCGGCATCCTGGGCCTGACCATGTGCGCGTTGGGCGCATATAACTTCTGGGCCCTGCCGCTCAGCCCGAACGCCCGCATGGACGACCACACCGTGGCCGGCGTGGCGCGCACGCTGAAGGAAGTGATCCTCGACTACTTCCGCAAGCCGGGAATCTGGGTTTCCATCCTGTTCATCATCCTGTTCCGCGCCGGCGAAGCCCAGGTGCAGACCATTGGCCCGCTGTTCCTGCGCGAAGCGCGCGAAGCGGGCGGCCTTGGCCTGAGCACCGCCGAAGTGGGCGCCGTTTACGGCACCAGCGGCACCATCGCCTTCATCATCGGCTCCATCGCCGGTGGCTATTTCACTTCCTGGCTTAGCCTGCGCCGCGCGATCCTGTTCCTGATCCTGGCGGTGAACCTGCCAAACCTGGTGTTCTATTACCTCTCGCATGCCCTGCCGACCGACCTGACCTTGATCGGCGTCGCCCTGAGCGTGGAAATGTTCGGTTACGGCTTCGGTTTCGTCGGTGTGATCCTGTACATGATGCAAGTGGTGGCGCCCGGTAAATACACCACCGCGCATTACGCCTTCTCGACCGGTGTAATGCAGCTTGGCTTTGTGCTGTTCCGCTGGATCAGCGGCGATATCCAGATGGCGCTGGGCTACAAGAACTTCTTCGTCTGGGTGCTGGTGGCCGCCATTCCGGTCGCCATCCTGTCGCAATTCATCCCGATGGAATCGCGCGAGCAAGGCCAGGGCGAAGCTGTACCAGAGGCAGCCTGATTCATGGCGTCGGTTTCGCTGCGCAATATCGCCAAGCGCTATGGCGACAATGCCCCGGTCATCCAGGGCATTGACCTGGATATCGCCGACGGCGAGTTCACTGTGTTTGTCGGCCCTTCCGGTTGCGGCAAGTCCACGCTGCTGCGCATGATCGCAGGGCTGGAGGAGATCAGCGGCGGCCAGTTGCACATCGGCGGGCGCCTCGCCAACAACGTGCCGCCGGCCCAGCGCGGCCTGGCGATGGTGTTCCAGTCCTATGCGCTCTACCCGCACATGTCGGTGTACGAGAACATGGCCTTCGGCCTGAAGCTGGCCGGCACGCCCGCCGCCGAGCTGCGGGCAGCGGTGGAACGTGCCGCCGCCACGCTGCAGATCGGCCACCTCCTCCATCGCAAGCCGAAAGAGCTGTCCGGCGGCCAGCGCCAGCGCGTGGCGATCGGCCGCGCCATCGTGCGCAAGCCGCAGCTGTTCCTGTTCGACGAACCGCTGTCCAACCTGGATGCCGGCCTGCGCGTGCAAATGCGGCTGGAAATCGGCCGCCTGCACAAGGAACTGGGCACCACCACCATTTACGTGACCCATGACCAGGTGGAAGCCATGACGCTGGGCCAGCGCATCGTCGTGTTCAATGGCGGCAAGATCGAGCAGGCCGGTACGCCGCAGGAGCTGTATAACACCCCGGCCAACCTGTTCGTGGCCGGTTTTCTCGGCGCGCCGCGCATGAATTTCATCCCGGCCGACGTGATAGCCGTAGGCGCAACCCACGTGGCGGCACTGCTGCCGGGCGGCGCGATCGTCGAAGTGGCGGCCCTGCCCGGCGACGTCGAGCGCGGCAGCCGTGTCACGCTTGGCGTGCGTCCGGAACACCTGCAATTGCGGGAAGAGGCTTACAATGCGGCCGCTGTAGCGATCAGCCATGTGGAATACCTTGGCGATCAGTCAATTGTTTACGCGACTTTGCCTGGCATGGCGGAGGCTTTGGCGGTGAAACTGGCGCAGGATTTGCCCGTCCCGGCCCCTGGCGCACCCGCCACGCTGTTCCTGCCGCCGGAGCGCTGCATGCTGTTTGCAGCCGATGGCAAGGCTTTCGGCCGGCCATAAGAAATCGTTACAATTGGCTACTTCAGAAATCCGGACCCATGACAAAATTATGGGAAAATAGAAGTTTGCCTCAACCACAAGAAGGATCACACACCATGACCCAACATCGTTTCGCACGTATCGGCCTGCTGCTGGCAGCAATCGGCCTGGGCGCAGTCCCGGCGCTGGTCCAGACCGCCCACGCGCAAGACAAACAGGCTGCCGCCAGCGCTCCACAAGAGACTGTGCGCAAAGATATGGTCAAATTCCTGGACGGTAAAGTCCTGGGCCCTCTGCTGGAAGCCAAGAAGTATGGCGAAGTGATCGCCTTGCTGGACCAGGCAGATGCAATGCCGAACAAGACTCCTTACGAGCAGTACATCATCAACCGCATGCGCCTGGCTGCAGCCCTCGGCATGAACGATAAGCCGAAGCTGATCGAAATGCTGGAGTACATCCTGGCATCGGGCCGCCTGGACAAGGCCGAGCAGACCAAGTTCACCCAGGCGCTGGCCGGCTACTACCAGGAACAGAAGAACTACCCGAAAACGATCGAAAACCTGCAGAAGTACGCTGACATGAGCGGCGACCCGAAAGCCGCGCGCCAGATCATGGCGATCCGCTTCGAATCGGGCGACTACAAGGGCGTGCAAGCCGACCTGCTGAAAAAGCTGAACGACAGCATCAAGGCTAACCAGCCAATGACCCGCGAAGAGCTGCACATGCTGGCCGATGCTTCGCACCGCCTGAAAGACAAGGGCACCTACCTGACCGCGCTGGAAGGCCTGGTACGCTGGCATCCGCGTGACCGTTACTGGTCCGATATGCTGTACCGCACCCGCGGCAAGGAAAACTACTCTACCCGCTTCTCGGCTGACATCATCCGCCTGCAGAAAGTGGCCACCACCAAGATGGAAGAGCAGGACTACGTGGAACTGGCCGAAGTCGACCAGCTGGAAGGCCAGTTCATCGAAGGCAAGGCCGTGCTGGACGCCGGCATCGCCAACGGTGTCGTGACCCAGAACGCCAAGATCAAGAAGCTCAAGTCCGAACTGGACAAGCAAGCCGCGGACGACATGAAGAACATCGCGTCCACCGAATCGTCGGCCCGCAAGGCCAAGAACGGTACCGGTCTGGTCAACCTTGGCTACGCTTTCGTGACCATGGGCCAGTATGACAAGGGCATCCAACTGATCCAGGACGGTATCGCCAAGGGCGGCCTGAAAAATGCTGATGACGCCAAGCTGCGCCTGGGCTACTCCTATGCGATGGCCGGCAAGAAGGACGAAGCCATCAAGATCCTGGAAACCGTGCAAGGCGCTGATGGCCGTGCCGACCTGGCCCGCTACTGGATCCTGTGGATCAACCGCCCATACCCGGCGACCGTTGGCGACGACGAAAAACAAGGCTAAGCAAGACGCCTGAGCGTCTGCGCAAAACAACAAAGCGGGAACGGCTTCAGGGCCCTTCCCGCTTTTTTTCGCCTGCCACCCCCGATTCAATTGAATCACTCTTGCCGTTCGCGAAATTCTAGGCTGTAATGGCGGTCCGCACCGTTACAGAAAGAGCAACACCCATGCATGCCCCGCTGTCAGAAAGCGACTTTCAGCAGTCCCTGCGCGAACCTCTGCTTAAGTATTACGGCTACGAAGAAAATTTCCTGGAACAGCTCGAGACGTTCGAGCATGTGCGGGAACGCCTGCAGCAAGCGCCCGAGATGATCGCGGCGATCCCGCTGTATAACCTGATGAACACTACCAAGCGGCTGGCAACCGATGCCAGCGCCTTCCTGGTCAATTGCTACAGCGGCGGGCATGACATCTCCCAGCTTCAGGCTTTCTACGACCGTGCGGTCGAATATTGGGAAACCTACGCCCACTACAACCGGGCGTACAACGACAGCAACGATCGCGAAGCCCCGTGGCCGCACGTTGCGCTGGCAGGTCCCGAATATCACCAGGCACTGACCATGGTTTGCCTCGGACTCCTACTCGGCAAACAGGATGCGATGCATCGCCTGGTGCCGCTGATCGATTACCTCAATGAAAAGCGCGATGCGCTGGTCGAGCGCTTGCTCAGTTGCTGCGTTGAAGGCCGCGATCCAGCGGTCAGCATCTGCCGCCGCAACCTGCCCTATTCCAAGGCGCTCCCGATTTTTGCGGCGCGGCCTTCCGAGCGTCCAGCCCTGATGGCGCAATACCTCGCCGAATGGTATGAAGCCAGCCGCCGCGAGAACTACTATGACCTGCATAAATCGGGATACCAGTTCGTCGGCTACTGGTCATGGGAAGCCGCGGCGATCACCCTGGTGCTTGGCATCGACGACGCAAGTTATCGCCACCTGCCCTACTATCCGGCGGACATGGTTGCCTTCTCGCGCCAGGCCAACGCAGGCAGGATGCCAGCATACATGGCCCCAGCCGTCGAAGAGGACGATGAGCTGCCGCTGCCGGAGACGGTTGACGACCTGGCCGAATATTGGCGGCACAAGAAGCTGTCCCCTGCCGAATTCGAACAACGGCGCCGTTCCAGCCGCATGCGCTATGGCAGCTACGAAGAAAACCTGGTGCTCTTTACCGACAAGGTCTGCTACGACTGTGCCGACCCGGACCAGTTTGACGGAGCACAATGGCTGGCCTGGGAATCCGTGAACCACCTGCGCAACAGCTATAGCGCCGGTCATGCATTGGAGGACCTCAATACTTTTTTTCCGCTGGCTCTCAGCTTTTGGGAAAACTACGCGCGCTTCCTCACGCTATTTACACCGTCGGAGGACGACGAGGACGAGGACTTCTACAAGCATTGGCTGGACCTGCAAGACGATGACTACCACACCGGCCTGTCGCTGGTGTGCTTCGCCATCCTGCTAGGCCACCAGGACAAGCTGGCGCGCATCATGCCTATCCTGGATTACGGCAACCGCCGCCGCGACGCGTTGCTGGAGCATCTGGTCGCGCCATGGGTACCGGGCCGCGAAGCGCCACCGAAGAAATGCACGCGAGGCAAACCGTACTCGCAAACCCTGCCAATTTTCGCCGCGGCACCCGCGAAGCGCGCCGCCATGATGGCCGATTACCTGCAGTCCTGGTACGACATGAGCGAGGACGAGCCGTATTTCGGCACCAACCGCAAGGGCTTCCAGTTCTTCGGCTACTGGTCGCTGGAGGCAGCCGCTATCGGCATCGTGCTCGGCATCGACGACACAAGCTACCGCGACGACATCTTTTACCCGCGCGAGCTGGCCGACTACGCACGCTCGCGCACCGCATAATCCGGAGAAGTACAATGAGAGTCCAATTTTTTGGCGCGCTGCTGCTCGCCATCAGCCTGCCTTTGCATGCGCAGCAAACGATCACCCCGCAACGCGACATCACCAGCATTTCGGCAAACGGCATCGAGCTGCAAATGCTTTATACGGCTATCGACAGGAATAGTCCCCACAGCCTGCACGCAATTACCTTCTTCCGCACCAATGACAAGGGGCCCGCGCAGCAGATTCCATTTGAGATCAAGAAGAGGTTCGTGCCGACGCTTCAAATGGAATCAGGAGCCGACTGCGCGATCAGCGGGTTCCGTGCATTCAAGTCCAAGACCGGGCTGCGCGTCGTTTATGCCGAGCGCGATGGCCTTTGGGCGGACGAGCGCCGCGTCACTTTCACGGTCATGGAGCTGAAAAAGAATGACGACCCAGAGACGGTCGATGCGCCGGCACTGTCCTTCCGCGAGGTCGGCAAGATCACCAGCAAGCGCAATTTCTGCGACGTAAACGAAGCAATGAACGCAGAAGCAGCTCGCCTGTTCAAGTAATATGACGATGCGAACAATACTGCTCGCCATTTCTTGCTGCACCTTGCCTCTGGATGCAAGCGCTTTCGATATCAATGGCACATGGAAGTACGATCGCAGCCTTGATCCGCTCCAGATCGTGGCCTCGCCAAACCCGCCTGCAAGCCCATACCTGCAAATTGTAGACAATGCGATCTGGGTCAACGAGAGCTGCGCAGGAAACGCGAAGCAAGAGAAGCTCCATTACTCGGAGGCGTTTCAGCTTCTGCTGAAAAATGGCTTCAATGAGCAAAAGCTGAAAAACTTCCTGAACAGCGAGATCTCGTTCGAGCTGGGCCCAAAGGCCGGCTACTTTAAATCCGACGTCGGCTCGCCCAAGTGCGGCGACGATTACAGGCGCCTTCTGGTGCAAGGTGACACTTTGCTCGTTCCCGTCGGAGGCGTAGTTTTGCGCGCATACCGCCGAACAGGCAGTGAACCTGGCACCCCGAAGCTGTCCATCCCTATTGCGGAAGGCCACCAGTTCTCGCAGTTGCCCTACGATGCTTTGGCATTTTCCAAGCTGTGTGTCGCCAACATAACTGACTACAGCGGTACCCCACGCGCAACCAGCAAGTGCGCCCCGGTTTACTACCCATACGTTGCCGAGAGCGGAAACAGGAATATGCTGGCGCAGCTAATCGGAAATAACAATTACGAGAAGCGGGGCGCACAGAAGGCGGCCGACTACACGCCTCCCTTTTCGAACAATTTGCACCCCGTATATACGGTGTTGCCGCCGATGAAGGACGTGGTCGTGGTGCATGTTGAGGACCTCGAACCCAGGAATGGAGCGCGCGAAGTCATGTCCGGCGTCTTCCTGTCGATCAGGGACGGAAAGGTAGTTGACCAAATCAACGCAACCTGCGTTATGAACGAGAACTTCATTTGCATGGCTGGAGAAACCAAACAATACCAGCTCCAATCGACAGGAAAATTCAGGCGATTCTGATGAAGCTACTTTCTCCATCCAGGCTTCTGGTCGTGCTGTTCTCTTTGCTTCTCATCGCAAGTGCACAAGCAGGTGCGCCCGGCGGGCCTTACGTTATCTGGGTCAACCTTTCGGAGAATGCTGGCGTCGAGAAAGCTATTGGGTCACGGATAGACGCTTATAGCGACTGTGACCACCCGGCACTGGTTGTCGTTCCGCTTCCTGACGAAATCTCGAAGGATCTCGTGAAGAGCGCAATAGTCGAAAAGAACAGGCAGTCGCTGACGATCCTGAAGACCAAATTAAAGAAACCATACAGTAGCCTGATATCGGATGGGTTTGACGGGCTTATCGCTTACGATGAGACCAGCGCGCCGCGGTTCTCGGCGGCAGCCTTGGCCTGGCCAAAAATAATCAGTGAAAAGCTGGCGCACAATGCGAGTGCAAAAGATCAGTGGGAGCTGTTTTGCAGCCTGATTCCTCCAGTTGGACGATCAGGCCTATGAACAGGCTCTTGTTTGCGGCACTGATACTGTCTGCTTCAAGTTCCAGCACTGCCGGATTCGCCGGCGGCCCCTATTTTATCTTCGCGAACTTTTCCAACAACAAGGCGGTCGACGCTGTCATCAACAAGAAGCTGGCTGAGCGCGAGGACTGCGGCGAGCCTGATATGCGAATTGTGCCGTCTCCTAACTGGATATCCCGGGACTTGCTGGATAAAGCCTTAATCCATGGCGAAAAGGATTCCATTTCCACGCTGGATCGCTTGATAAGAAAAACCTACCCCGGCTATGCTCCGCAAGGCCTGGATGGAGTAATCGTCTACACCGAAGCGGGCAAGCCACAGTTTTCGAATTTCGTGCGCGGCAGGAAGGTAATCCTGAAGGACCGTCTAACGAAACCTGCCGACGATGAAGCCTTGTGGAAGGCCTTCTGTCTCATGGTCCCGCCTATCACCCGGCCAAATTAAGACTCACTTGACGTCCTCCTCGCCCTAAAGGACGAGGATTCCTGCAGCCAGCGTCGCACGTCCGCGACGGAGAATGTTTATCGCAGCATTGACATCACGATCATGGAAAGCACTGCAATCGCCACACTGCCATTCTCTTATTCCAAGCCCTGCGATACCTTTCGGCCGCGCATCGGGCTTCGCGCCGCAATGCGAGCAGAGTTGGGTGGTAAAGCGTTCGTCCACTTCCGCGAACCAGGCGCCATGCTTAACAGCCTTGTACGCCAACATTTGACGGAAGCTCGTCCAACCGGCATCGAGCACCGATTTGGCCATGCGTGTTTGCGCCAGCGCCGAGGCATTCACGTTGCCCACGGCGATCAAGTCGTATTGGCGCACCAGTTTCGTCGTTTCCTTGTGCAGGAAATCCCGCCTGCGCCGTGCAACCTGGGCGTGAATAGCCTTCACACGCCGCGTCTTATGCGCCCGCTGGGCCATCGCCAGCGCAGCTTCCGCCTTGCGATAGAACTGGGGCGCCTCGATCCTTTTGCCATCCGATTGCTTGCCCAGATCGTGCAGCCCCAGGTCGATGCCTACTTCGCGCGCCGGAACGCGTTTGTCCGCAGCCGGCACATCGACCACGATGTTCAAGTACCAATGGCCGAGGCTGTCGCGGGAGAAATTTGTGCCGTCCTTGACCTTCCCTTCCGGCAGCGGACGGCTGTGGAAGACGCGGAAGGTATGGCCGGCAAAGCGGAACGCATCGCCTTCGCGCTTGAGGTCGCGCCCTTTAAGCGGCACCCAGCCCGAGGCTTTTCGGCCCCGGTAACGCAGGAAGGGGCGCTTTCTTTGCTCACGGGATTTGGCGTACTGCTCACACACTGCATTGATGGTTCCCGAATGCAGCCCCAATTCCTTGCTGCTTCCGGTAGTCAATACATTGAGGTCGAATCCCCTCAGCCAAGGTCGGCCAAAGCGCAGGGCATCTTTTTGCCGGTCGTTGCAGTAATTCCAGACGAAGTTGACTTTGCGGGCTTGCTCATTGAGCAGGCCGCTCAGCGACTTCACGCGGTATCGGAAGACCATAATCATACTGTAATTATATACAGTATTTATCGCCCACTGACGCACGCTTGCACGTCTTTCAAACGCTGCAAACGACTGCTACGCAGTCGGCTCCTTTCACTCCTCGCCCTGAAGGACGAGGTTTCTCGGAGCAAGATCTGATGAAACAGCTTCTCCGCCTTTCGGCGGCCTTCATCATTGCCGCCTGCTTCACCAGTAACGGCTTTGCTTACGAATTCGAGAACGGTGTCCCATTGACACTCGGCTTTCAATTAGGGGAAACAACTGTCAAGGGCATTCACCTCCGGCTCACTGGCCACGATGTCGAGATGGCGATCTCCTTGCGCAACGATACCAGGCAAGCGCAGTATGCGGGCTTTTACGCCAATACCCCGCTGTTCGAAAACCATGGCGAGGGCGAAGAGAATTCAGATAAATCCTTTGCTGACTTGAAGGCTTTCCATGATGGGAAGCCAGTCCGGGTTTCAAGCTACCAGCGCGGCTATTTCCTGGGGCAGGACATTACGGATATTCTTCGCAAGGCCGGCGTCGATCCTCTCCCTTCGAATAATGGCGACTGGGAAAAAGAGGAAAACCTGCCACTGCTGCAAAACCAGCGCGTCCAGCACTGGCAAGGCCAGGTATCGTTTGGTTGGAGCGCACAGCTTGCGCCTGATTCAACGGCCATTGAAACGATCAAATATACGGCCCTGCCCAAATTCTCGTTGGAGGCGATCGATAGCGAATCGCTTGGACAGCTGGCGCAGCAGCACTGCGGCTCCCCCGCCAGGCTGAGACAGATGATCCATCGTGCAGCGCCGAAGGAAACGCTGGTACTGGCGGAAGTTTTCGAATTTCCGCTTCCCTTCATCGCGCTACAGGAAACGCGTGTGACTGTCGGGAAGCCGGATAAGAAATTGCCTGGTGGGCGCCGCTTCGCCACCCTTGCATGCGGTTTTGATGGCGGCAAGGCAGTTCCATCTGGCGGCATGATCCGCAGGGCTACCTACTCCATCTCCATCCTTGTGGTTTCGCTACTGGAATGACTCGAATCGCATATATGGCCGTCTTGCTGGCCACGGCCATCGCCAATGTCGACGCGCAAGCGCAAATGGACACCTTGCACTACAAGGTCGGCAACGTCGCCTTCACCGAAGATGCTCGCTACATCCAGATCCACAGCAAGCCGCAGGTAGCAATCGAAGTGCTGCCGGGAGGGCACACCTGGCCACTCCTGCAGCTCGACGAAGAAGGCAGGATCCTTGCCGGCGGCACCGCCATTGATTCGAGGACCGGCAAACACGCCGCTGCAGACAAGCCGGATACGCTCGACACGGTGCGGTTTCCCAACGACCTCGCGGTAACGCCGACAAGCACGGACTATGCAATACGCCATCGTCAAGCCCAGTGCACCTTGCCCTACAAAAGGCTCGGCGCCCCTCACAGCAAGTCTCCGCTCGAAGCCCTGCAAGACGCGAACATCAAGCTGGCAGCATCGGAAGATAAAATCCTGGCGCTTGTCACGAGTTTTTTAAGTGACGGCCAGAGCACCAGGTATCACCTGCGATCCATCGATCCGCACACCTGCAAGGTGAGTCTGGTCGCGAAGCTTGGCAATCCGGATTTGCTTGTAGAACTGGGCCATTCGAAGCATGGCGGCTGGTGGATCAGCGGCTCCATTGAACAGACTCTCCTGACGTCAAAAGATGGCAAGAAGTGGAGCAAGGCGAAGTTGCCAGAGGGGTTGTCCCAATTAATGAGCAGCTATATCGTGGATGGCAAACAAATCTGGCTGGCCGGTATTCTCGACATCTCCGACGAGTATCCGAACCAGCTGGTCTACTCGCCTGACGGTGGGACGACCTGGACTAACTTGAAAAGAAACGATCCCCTGCTTGCGAAAGTACCAGCCGGTTGGCTGGAAGGCCAGAAACGCAAGGTAGCCAATTAGGCTGGCGCAGGGCTGCGCCAGCCGCGGAAAACGGGCGTCAGGCGCCCGACGCAGTTTTCTCAAGCTTGCTGCGGCTGTACGCGCGGCATTCGTTCTTCTTCCAGCGGCCCTCGCAAACGCGGATGCGGCAGCGGGCAGCATCCTGCTTGCCCTGCTTCTTGCACTGGTCGAGTGCCTTCGACAAGGACAGGCGGGCGTTCGCCGAAGTATCGTACTTGGCGTGGGCAACCAGGGCTGCCAGGAGCTGGACGTCATTCTCCTCTTCCGCAGATGGCGCCGTAGCTTCCGGCTCGGATTCCTTGCGTGGCTTCTCCTTGGCCGGCTTGCGGACTGATGCCGCCACAGGCTTGGTTGCGGCAGGAGTACCGCTTTCCAGCATCTGCTTCAGAGATTCCTTTGGCTTGGCTGCGACAGGCGGCGGCGCTTCGTCGATGATGGCCGCGACTTGCGGCGTCGATGCGGTCAATGCCGCGAGCGGCGAGGCGTCTGCTGGCGCTGGCGGCGCGGTTTGCGCTGCCACTGGTGCTGCAGGTGCTGGTGCCGGCACCGGTGCTGCAGCAGGCGCGGTTGCCGGCGCGGGCGCCGCGACCAGTGCGTCAGCCGCCGGCTCGCTCGCGCCGAACGACATGAACGCCACGGCGATTGCGACAACCAGTACGCTCACACCGCCGGCCACCCAAAGGTGCTTGCGGCGCGGCGCTTCCGCGACCGGCGCTTCGATTGCGGCCAGAGACGCAGGTTGATTCTCAAGAGCATTTTGCTGCTCAGCCGAAAGCAGGCTGGGACGGCCTGCCGGTTTCCGGGTTTCGTTGCTTGATGACAATGGATTACTCCTGGCAAAGGTTATCATTAATATACTTTATCCCAGGAAAAAGGTGCGCACTCTAGGGCGGGCCTCTTGCACCGGGGGGTGCGCACGATTGAAAACCGCGTAAAAGCGGATTATCAGAACTTCAAGATATACTTTCCCGCAATAATTTATTGCTAAGGCGACACACGCCCGCGATGTTATCAAATTAGTAATTTAGATTCCAGAGGTCAATTGTGGTGTTCGTCGCTGTCGTGCTGTATTTCCTGCTGGCTTGCGCGCTGAGCTGGATGGTCCTGTTCCCAGCGGGGCGGGCCTATGTCTCGCGCCGCCTTGAGCTGGTGGGCAGCCGTTTTCAGCGCCGCGTGCAGAACATCGCGCGCCGCAGCGGCGAGCAGGCAGGCGCACTGGGATCGGAATCGGCATTGGCGTTTCGCCATGGTGGCAACTTCCTGCGCGAACACAAATGGACTGCGCTTGCTGCCTTCGCAATCATGCTCTTGCCGGCGGGAGTAGCGTGGATGGCAAGCAGCCGCACCATGGTCGGTGGTTTCGACGCTCCGGTACGCGAAGCAAACCAGCAGGTAGCTGACCTGCTGCATGGCGAACAGCTGGTGCCGCCGCCTCCCCTGCCGCCAATGCTGTTCATGACGCCGGAAGTGGAAGTCGTGCGTCCGGGCCTGGTGTCGGCGAGCCGCGACTGGGCTTTGCTGGACAAGGATTATTCGCAGCGCTTGCTGCAGGCCTTCCGCATCATGAAGGAGCGCCATGGCTATGACATGGCGCTGCTGGAAGGCTACCGCAGCCCCGAGCGGCAGGATGCGCTGGCGGCGCAGGGCAGCAACGTGACCAACGCCAAGGCCTTCCAGAGCTGGCACCAATACGGCCTGGCCGCTGACTGCGCCTTCCTGCGCGACGGCAAGCTGGTGATCTCGGAGCGCGATCCGTGGGCCATGCGCGGTTACCAGTTGTTTGGTGAAGTGGCCGAGAGCCTGGGGCTGACCTGGGGCGGCCGCTGGAAGATGATGGATTTCGGTCACACAGAGTTGCGTGTGGACGGCGTAAGAAAGAAATAGGAGTAGGAAATGCCTGGAGCACTGATCCTGTTAGGCGACAAGACAACACACGGCGGCACCGTGGTCGAAGCATCGCAGCAAAGCGACAGCGGCGGCAAGCCGATCGCCTGCCTGGGCCACAAGGTCTCCTGCCCTGCACACGGCACTACGACCATTGTCGGCGGCGACCCGACCCTGGTCGTGGACGGCAAGCCGGTGGCGCGCCATGGCGACAAAACCAGTTGTGGCGCTACGCTGGTCGCCAGCCAGCAGAATACGACGGACGCAGTGTGAGGCAGGCATGCAGAATTGGATGAAACGCAGCTTGCTGGTGCTCGGGGTATTCGGTCTTTGCTGGATTGGGGCGGTTTGGTACTGGCGCAGCACCACGCGCATGCCCGACGCGGGCGACCTGGCGCTGGCCATGCTGGTCATGCCGCTGACGCTCATCACCGGCTTTGTGCTGGCCCGTAAGACTTTTGCTGCCCCGGATGCACCTGCAGCACGTGCCGGTACACCTGTTGCGCCGGAATTGCAGGCCAGCCAGGGCGCGCAGACAACCGATGCAAACGGCGCAGTGCAGCCGCAGGATGTGGCGGCGCCTTGGATGCCGCTTGCCGTCGCAGGTACAGCGCTGCGCATGGCGCACGGCGATTCGCCAGCCGAACTGGCAGCCGCTTTTGTGGATGGCGAGGCGCGGCTTGATCTCGATCCTGAACTGACCGATTCGCAGGGCTTTCCCCTGCTCGCGGGCCGCGTGGAAAATGTAGCCCTGGAGCCGGTCGAAGCGTGGCTGTCTACCCTGCAGCCGGAGCCGCGCACGCCATCGGGGCAACACTTGCGCGCGATGGCACTTGGTGGTGACGTCGCGGCCGACCTTGCTGCACAAGCCACGGCGCTGGGCGGCGAAGGCGTGCTGCAACTGCTTCCCCTGCTGCCTCACGATTGGCCGGCCACCACGCAGGTCCTGGCTACGCGCTGGCTTGAACACTGTGTCGCCGAAGCGGGCTGGCCAAAGGAGCAGCTGCTGGTCCGCCAGCCGGCGGCAGGGCCGCTGGCCGCGCTGCGCGCCGCGTCGGCACAGGCCGCAGGCAGCGGCGCCCCGGCGCTCAACCTGCTGCTGGCTTGTGGCTCGGATATTGACGCCAATGCCATCGAACACCTGGCTGTCAACGGCAAGCTGTATGGCCCGCGCAATCCCAATGGCCGCATGCCCGCAGAAGGCGCCGCAGGCGTCCTGCTGCAACCGCCGAAAGAAGCTGGTGAAGAATTGCGCTTGCTCGCACTGCATGCGAAAGAAGAGGCAACGCTGCGCGAACTCGCCGAAGAAGCCCTGGCAAAGGCCAATGGCGAGAAGCCGGCCTATGTGGCGGCCGACACTGACCACAGGGCAGCCCTGATGTCGGACCTGATGCAATGCGTCGAGGCCACCGTGCCCGGCCTGGACGCCAACACTTCGCTGGCCTGCATCGGTGCAGCCTGCGGCCACACCGGCGCCGTCGGCGCCCTGGCCGCAATTGCGCTGGCCCACGAACAGGCAGCAGGCAGCGGCAGCCTCGCGCTCGCGCTGTCCAACAGCGACCCAACCCAACGTTACGCCTTGCTGGTCGGCCCGCTCCCGGCCCCGGCAAGTAAAGCGCCATCCCTTAGCTAACCTTGCAAGAGTAGAAAAAATGATGCACAGAATCCGGGAAATCCTGACCTCGCGCACCGCCTTCCTGATCTACGGCTGGCTTGCCTTCGCGGCATTCCTGCTGGTCGCGGCGGTACTGCTGGAATTGCCATATACCCTGGCCTTTGCCGTGCTGGCAGCTGCCCTGCTGCTTGGCATAATGGTCTGGTCATGGCGCCGCTATCGCGCGCGCCGTGCTGCTACCCAGTTGGGCAGCATGCTGGAACAGCAGGCAGTGACCACGCCTGCCAAGGCCGACCCAGCGCCGCGCCATGAAACGGAAGCCCTGCGCAAGCGCATGCTCGATGCGATCCAGACCATCAAGACTTCCAAGCTGGGGCTGCGCTCCGGCAGCGCTGCTTTGTACGAGCTGCCGTGGTACATGATCATTGGTAACCCGGCTGCCGGCAAGAGCACGGCGATTGCCAACTCCGGCCTGCAATTCCCGCTGGCCGGCAGCCGTATCGTGCAAGGCGTGGGCGGCACCCGTAACTGCGACTGGTTCTTCACCACCGATGGCATCCTGCTTGATACTGCGGGCCGCTATGCAGTCAACGATGAAGACCGTGCCGAGTGGTTCGGCTTCCTCGGCCTGCTGAAGAAATACCGCAAGAAAGCGCCGATCAACGGCATCATTATCGCTGTCAGCATTGCCGAACTGACCGGCAAGCGCCCTGAATTCGCGATCGAACTGGCCAAGAACCTGCGCCAGCGCGTGCAGGAACTGACCGAAAAACTGGAAGTGCATGCGCCGGTCTACGTCGTCTTCACCAAGGCTGACCTGATCAACGGCTTCACCGACTTCTTCCACGACTCCGAAATCGGTGAGCGCGACCGCGTGTGGGGCGCCACCCTGCCCTATCACAAGAACCAGCCGAACGAAGACCTGCTGCGCCAGTTCGATGCACGCTTCGACGAGCTGTACGAAGGCCTGAAGGAAATGAGCCTGGCCAATATGGCCCTGCAATGGCGCGAGCGCCTGCCGTCCGGCGTGTTCACCTTCCCGCTGGAATTCAACTCGGTCAAGGCCCCGCTGCGCACCTTCATCGCCACGCTGTTCGAAGAAAATCCATTCCAGTTCAAGCCTGTGTTCCGCGGCTTCTACTTCACCAGCGCGCTGCAGGAAGGCGAAGGCGTTTCCGCCACCTCACACCGCGTGGCGCAGCGCTTCGACCTGAGCCTGCAACGCCAAGAACACCACGGCAGCGAACAGCAGCACGGCTACTTCCTTCTCAAGCTGTTCCGCAACGTGATCTTTGCGGACAAGAACCTGGTGGCGCAGTACGCCAGCCCGGCCAAGGTGCGCATGCGTTACGCAGCCTTCTTTGGCGCGGTAGCCCTGACCGGCCTGCTGCTGGGCGGCTGGAGCTGGTCCTACATGGGCAACCGCACCCTGGTCGCCAATGTGCAGGCCGACCTGGACAAGGCAGTCAAGCTGCAGAAGCAACGCCCTGACCTGGCAGCACGGCTCGAAGCACTGGAAATCCTGCAAGACCGTATCGAACAGCTGGACCGCTTCCGCGACAACCGTCCGCTGTCGGTCAGCCTGGGCCTGTACCAGGGCGCCTACCTGGAACGCAAGCTGCGCGAAGAATACTTTGCCGGCGTGCGTGAAGTGATGCTGAAACCAGTTGGCCAGTCGCTGGAAACCTTCCTTGGCGAAGTCAATGCCAATGCGGAGCGCCTGCAGCCGCTGTCGCGCAATCCTGGGGCCACGCCTGCAGCAGCAGCAGCAGCAGCAGCGGCCGGTGCGGCATCGGCAACCGCCACGGCGCCAGCACCGGCCGTAGCACAAGCCGGCCCGCAGCAGTTCAAGGACGCCTCGCCTGAAAACGTGGAAGACGCGTACAACGCGTTGAAAGCCTACCTGATGCTGGGCGATAAATCGCGCGCCGAAGCCAGCCACCTGAACGACCAGCTGACCCGCTTCTGGCGCGTCTGGCTGGAATCGAACCGCGGCGCCATGCCGCGCGAACAGATGATCCGCAGTGCCGAACGCCTGATCGCCTTCTACCTGGCCGAGATCAACGATCCATCCTGGCCAACCGTTGAAAACCGCCTGGCCCTGGTCGACCAGTCGCGCAACACCCTGCGCAGCGTGGTGAAAGGCATGCCCGCACGCGAACGCGTGTATGCCGACGTCAAGGCCCGTGCCGCGACGCGCTTCCCTGCCATGACCGTAGCGCGCATCGTGGGAGACCAGGACCGTGAACTGGTGCTGGGCAGCTATTCGATTTCCGGTGCATTCACCCGTGCTGCCTGGGAAGGTTATGTGCGCGACGCCTTCAAGGACGCCGCCAACCACGAGCTGCAAAGCGCCGACTGGGTGCTGAAGACTGCCGCCAAGGACGACCTGACGCTGGAAGGCAGCCCTGAGCAGATTCAGAAAGCACTGGTCGACCTTTACAAGAACGACTATGCCAAGGAATGGCAGAAGTTCCTGCAGGGCGTTGCAATCAAGGACCTGAACGGCTTTGAAGCCGCAGCGGCCGCGATGAACCGCCTGGGCGATCCGCAAACCTCGCCGATCTCCAAGCTGGTCAACACCGTGTACCAGGAAACCTCGTGGGACAACCCTTCCCTGCTGGACAGCGGCTTGCAGCGCGCCCAGCGTGGCATCGGCGACTGGTTCCGCGAGACCATACTGCGCCAGAAGCCATCGCAAGTGAACATCAACCTGCCGGCCAACCCGCAAGGCCAGCCGGGCGCGCCGCTGCCTCTTGGCCCTGTCGGCCGCGAGTTCTCCGGCGTGGCGCAACTGGTGGTCAACAAGGACAACAATGCGTCCCTGCTGCGCGGCTACATGGAAAGCCTGGGCAAGCTGCGCGCCCGCTTCAACCAGATCCGCAACCAGGGCGACCCCGGCCCTGGCGCCAAGCAGCTGATGCAGCAGACACTCGATGGCAGCGGTTCCGAACTGGCCGACGCGCTGAAGTATGTCGACGAGCAAATGCTGGTCGGCATGAGCGATCCGCAGAAACAGGCCATCCGTCCGTTGCTGGTGCGACCGCTGATGCAGACTTTCGCCGTCATCGTGCAGCCGACCGAGGCGGAGATCAATAAAGTATGGGCGGCACAGGTGCTGGAGCCGTTCCGCCGCGACCTGCAGACCAAGTACCCGTTCGCAACCGAATCCAAGCTGGAAGCAAGCAATGCCGAAATCGGCCAGGTGTTCGGTCCGGAAGGCGCAGTGGCCAAGTTCTTCAACACGACCATCGGCCCGCTGGTGGTACGCCGCGGCGACTCGCTGAGCGCCAAGACCTGGGCCAATATGGGCATCACCCTGTCGCCTGCCGTCGCCACCGCCTTCCCGGGCTGGATTGCGCCGCTCAGCGCCAACGGCGTTGCCAACCAGGCCGCCAGCAGCGAAGAAGCGCAAACCCGCTTCGAGCTGCAGACGGTTGCCGTGACCGGCGTCAGCGAATACACCATCGAGATCGATGGCCAGTCGGTACGCTGGAAAGGCCAGCAGCAGCCGTGGGTGCCGATGGTTTGGCCTAACCCGCAAGGCGTTCCTGGTGCGCGCATTTCCGCTTTCACGCCGGACGGCAAGAAAGTGATGATCCTGGAAGAAAACGGCCACTTCGGCCTGAAGAAAATGATCGACGCCGCACAGCGCAAGCGCCGTCCGGATGGCAGCTTTGAGCTGAACTGGACCAACGGCGGCGTGACCGTGGCAGCCAACCTGCGCCTGCTGCCATCCGCACCGGCACCGGTTGCTGCACCGGTACAGGCCAGCCAGGGCTTCCGCAAGCTGCGCCTGCCCGACACCGTGGTCGGCGGCCCGGCGCCGGCCGGCGCCGGCGGCGAGCCTGCTATTGCTGCCGCAGGAGGTGCGCAATGAGTCGCGCTGCTGCTATCGGTTACTTCGGCAAGATTCCGAGCCGGGCTGACTTTGTAAAAGGCGGCAGCGACCCGAAAGTGCTGCAGATGATGGACGACTGGATGGCGCGCTCGATGGACATGCTGAGCATCGACGCACGCTGGAAGCTGACGTATGACGCCGTGCAGCCGCTGCATTTCGCCCTGTTCGGGCCGCGCCGCCGCGCGGCTATCGCCGGCCATATTGCGGCCAGCAGCGACCAGTCAAGCCGCCGCTTCCCCTTCCTGATGGCGGGCAGCATCGACGTCGACGAACCGTCGTCCTTCGCTGCCAACAGCCCGCTGGTGCTGAACCGCCTGTGGAACCGCCTGGAAAACCTGAGCGGCGGCGTGTTGTCCGCGGAGGATGCGGCTGGGCCGTTGCAGGCCTTGAACGGCAACACCGTGGAGCTGGACACCCGTGCCAGCGCCTACGATGCAGCGTTTGCCGACTTCCTTGAGCTGCAGACGGTAGGTGGCCTGGACACCATGCTGGCGCAGGCCGGCTTTACCGGCAGCGTGCGCCAGGTGCTGCTGGCACTGGGCATCCTGCTGCAGCCAGTGATGGCAAGCAGCTCGAGCCGCCTGGAGAAGAGCCTGGTGCTGCCGCTGCCCACCGACCCGATCTACCGCTACCTGGTGGCGGCATTCTGGATGCACGTGGTGACACCATTCCTGGCACGCGCCGACTTTGAGTTGTCGCTGTTCGTCACGCGGCTTGAAGGCAAGCCGGTGCTGGTGCTCGGCTTCAGTGGCGCATCGCCGCAAACCCTGCTGGGCATCATGGATCCGCAAGTCGGCGAAGGGCACCACATCGCCTTCGACGACGTCGAATGGGTCGAGGACCAGGTCAATGAAGACTATGCGATCCAGAAGGTATCGGCCTACCTCGCCAATCCCGGACTTTCCCTGAAATCTGCGCACGACTCGCTGCGTACTTCCTTTATTGGAAACTGATATGCGTTACCTTCCCCTCCTCCTGCTGTGCGCCTCCTTTGCGGTGCAGGCACAAGTTCCCGGCCAAGTGGTCGCGAGCGGCACCGTGGCCGATGAAGCCAGCAAGACCGCCGTGCTGACCAAGCTGCGCGAAGTCTATGGCGCCGACAAGGTGCTGGACCAGATCACCGTGGGCCAGGTTACCACCCCGGCCAACTGGAGCGATTATGTGCAAAAGCTGATCACGCCGGACCTGAAGCAGGTCAGCCGCGGCCAGCTCAAGATCGATGGCACCACCGTCAGTGTGCGCGGCGAAGTCGCCAACGAGGCGCAGCGCCAGCGCATTGCAAGCGATTTTGCCACCCGCCTGAATCCCACCTACACCGTCACCAACGGCCTGCGCGTGTCGGCCGCCGACCAGGGCGTCCTGGACCGCACGCTGGCCAACCGCATCGTCGAATTCGAAAGCGGCCAGGCGGTGCTGACGCCTACCGGCAAGAACATCCTCGACGAAATGGCCGCCGCCATGCTGAAGCTGAAAGGCCAGAAGGTCGAAATCATCGGCCATACCGACAACGTTGGCCTGCGCGCCAGCAACCAGAACCTGTCGCAGGCGCGCGCCGAAGCGGTGCGCAATTACCTGGCCGGCAAGGGCATTCCCGCCGAAACCCTGGTCGCCTCCGGCTCCGGTCCGGATCGCCCGATCGCCAGCAACGACACCGTCGAAGGCCGTGCACGCAACCGCCGCATTGAATTCCGCATGGCGCAGTAACCAAGGAGATACCCATGTTTAACGCAGACACCTTGCTGGCGCCAATCTCGCCGGCACAACCGGCCGGCGCCGACCTGTCCTTTTCCAGCGACTTCGACGCCATCGCACAGGCGCGCCGTTTTGACGATCCGTCGCTGGAACAGGGCGAATGGGTCACCGAACTGAAAGAAGCCGACTGGGCCTTCGTAGTGAAGCGCTGCGCCACCCTGCTGGGCGAAAAGAGCAAAGACCTGCGCGTGGCAGTCTGGATGGCGGAAGCGGCAGCCAAGCAGCACCGCATGCAGGGCCTGGGCGAGTCCTTCCGCCTGCTGGCTGGCCTGATCCGCGAATACTGGAACAACGGCCTGTATCCGGAGCCGGATGGCGACGATATGGAGCAGCGCGTGGGCAACCTGGCCTGGATTCTGGGCCGCACGCCCACCCTTCTGCGCGAAATGCCGCTGACCGAAGGCCAGGGCACGGCTTTCTCGGCCATCGATTTCGACATGGCACGCAAGCAGGCCAGCCTGCCGGAGCACGCGCGCAACCCGGATTGGCCAAAGCTGGCCGATATGGAAACCGCGCGTTCGCGCAATTCGCCGCGTTTCCGCGAGCAGTTCGCGACCGATGCGCGTTATTGCATGGATGCCTTGAAAGAACTGGAACAGGTGTCCGACGAATTCCTGGGCAATGACAGCCCCGGTTTTGCAGCGGCACGCGATGCCGTGCAGGCGATGATCGACGCCATGCCGTCGCATGCAAGCTTGCCGGCCACGGTCAGCACGCCCCTTGGCGTGGCGCCTGCCGGCGAGCAGATCATCATTGCGCAGCCGGTGGCCGGCGTTGCTCCGCAAGCCAGCGGCCCTGTCACCTCGCGTGCCCAGGCCATTAGCCAGCTGCGCGAGATCGCCAGCTTCTTCCGCCGCACCGAGCCGCACAGCCCTGTCTCCTACTTCGCAGACAAGGCCGCCGACGCCGGTGAACAGGACCTGCACACCTGGCTGCGCAGCGTAGTGAAAGACTCCAGCTCGCTGCAGCATATCGAGGAGATGCTGGGCATCTCCCCTTCCAACTGATCAGGCTACGCTGTAGCTGAAGTTCCCCTGCTGGTCGGCCGCTACTTCGATGCGGCCGATCGCACTTCCCTCCGCCATCTTCGCCAGCACCGCTTCCGCAATCTCAGGCAGCAGCGTGCCATTCAGGATATTGTCCACATTGCGGGCGCCGGAATCGACTTCGGTGCAACGTGCCAGCACGGCTTCCACCAGCGTATCGTCATAGTGGAAGGTTGCCTTGTGGTTGGCGGCCACGCGCTGGCCGATGCGGTCCAGCTTCAGGGTAATGATGCTGGCCAGGACGTCGTCGCCCAGCGGATAGTACGGCACCACTTTCAGGCGGCCCAGGAAGGCCGGCTTGAAAGCTTTCACCAGTTGCGGGCGGATCGCCGCCTCCAGCTCTTCCGGCGTCGGCATTTCTTCCGCTTCCTTGTTCAGGCAAGCCTGCATCATCGTTGCGGAGCCGACGTTGGAGGTCAGGATGATGATGGTGTTGCGGAAGTCGATTTCGCGGCCTTCGGCATCGTCCATCACGCCCTTGTCGAACACCTGGAAGAAGAGTTCCAGCACGTCCGGGTGGGCTTTTTCCACTTCGTCCAGCAGCACCACGCTGTACGGGTTGCGCCGCACGGCCTCGGTCAGAACGCCGCCTTCGCCGTAGCCGACGTAGCCTGGAGGCGAGCCTTTCAGGCCGGAGACGCTGTGCGCCTCCTGATATTCGCTCATATTGATGGTGACCATCTTGCGTTCGCCGCCGTACAGCGCATCGGCCAGCGCCAGCGCAGTTTCGGTCTTGCCGATGCCGGATGGGCCGACGAAGAGGAATACGCCTTTTGGCTTGTTCGGGTCGTCCAGGTTGGCACGCGCGGTACGCACGCGCTGCGCCACCGCTTCGATGGCGTGCGGCTGGCCGATCACGCGCTCTTCCAGCGCAGGGCGCAGCTTGAGCACGGCCTGGATTTCGTCTTTCACCATCTTGCCCAGCGGGATGCCAGTCCAGCCGGCGACGATTTCCGCCACCACGTTGCCGTCCACCTGCACCGGCACCATCGGCGCTTCGCCCTGCAAGACGCGCAGTTCCTTCAGCATGGCCTGGATGTCGTGCGCCTGGCTCGCTGCGCCGCCCTCTTGTGCAGCCGATGCCGCCTCGACATTGGCACGCGCCTCGCCGATCTGCGCGGCCAGCGCTTTTTCCTGCTCCCAGCGCGCCTGCAGCGCCGCCAGTTCTTCCTGCGCAGCGGTGCGGCTGCCGGCCAGTTCCTTCAGGCGTTCTTCATGCGCGCCGCCGCCCGCCAGTTCGCGCTCCAGCGCCCCCGTTTCCGCCGCCATGCGCTCCAGGCGTCGCTGCAGCGATTCGATCAGCGCAGGCGTGGCGCTCTGGCCCAGCGCGACTTTGGCACAGGCGGTATCCAGCACGCTGATCGCCTTGTCCGGCAGCTGGCGGCCCATGATGTAGCGATGCGACAGGCGCACGGCTTCGGTGATCGCCTCGTCGAAGATGCGCACGTTGAAATGTTTTTCCATCAGCGGTGCCATGCCGCGCAACATGGCGCACGCCAGCTCTTCGCTTGGCTCCTCGACCTTGATCACCTGGAAGCGGCGTGCCAGCGCGGCATCCTTCTCGAAGTACTTCTTGTACTCGCCCCAGGTGGTGGCCGCGATGGTGCGCAGTTCGCCGCGCGCCAGCGCAGGCTTGAGCAGGTTGGCCGCATCGTTCTGGCCAGCCTGGCCGCCCGCGCCAATCATGGTGTGCGCCTCGTCGATGAACAGGATGATCGGGGTCGGGCTCTTGCGCACTTCATCGATCACATTTTTCAGGCGGTTCTCGAACTCGCCCTTGACGCTGGCGCCAGCCTGCAGCAGGCCCATGTCCAGCGTGTGGATTGCCACGCCCTTCAGCACGTCCGGCACGTCGCCCTGCGCAATGCGCAAGGCCAGGCCTTCCACCACGGCGGTCTTGCCGACGCCGGCCTCGCCGGTCAGGATCGGGTTGTTCTGGCGACGGCGCATCAGGATATCGATGGCCTGGCGGATTTCCGCATCGCGGCCGATCACAGGGTCCACCTTGCCGGCGCGAGCGCGCTCGGTCAGGTTGGTGGTGAACTGGTCCAGCGCAGGCGTCTTGCCGGCTGGCTGCTGCATTTCGCCGACCGGGTCGCCGCCCAGGCCACCTTCGCCGCCCGCACCCGCGGCGCGCGTGGCGGCTGCCGCCTCCGCCTCTTCCGAGTTGGCGGTCAGCTTGTCCAGGTGGTGCTTGATATCGTCCGCTTCGAAGCGATGGAACAGGGCCGAACTGCGGTAAGCAAGCTGGGACAGTTCCGGATCCGTCAGCATGGCTTGCAGCAGGTGGCCGCTGCGGATGAAGACTTGCTGGCCGGCCTGCAGGTCGAGCGAGGCGATCAGCCAGGCGTGCTCGAACAGCTTTGGCAGGCGGGCCGAAAACACCGGGGTGCGCGCATTGCCGCTGCGGAAGCGCGCAATCTCCGCCTGCAGGTCCGCTTGCAGGCGGCTGGTGTCGACTTCGAAATGGCGCGCCAGCGCCACCATATCGCTGCGCGGATTCTCCAGCAAGGCAAGCAGCAGGTGTTCCTGGTCTACTTCATACTGGCCAAGGCCAACGCAAATGCTGGCCGCGCGGGTAGCCGCATTGCGGCAAGTGTCATTCAGTTTCCCGATCAGGGTCTTCAGGTTGATGCTCATCGAGCGGTCCTCACATTGTTAATCCATGGATGAAGTAGCGAACGTCGGTGCGGTCTTCCCTTGCACCCTCGTCCGGTATAAAACTGTCCCAGCCCAGGCGCGCGCCGGCACCCAGCGATGCCCCGGAGACGTCTTCGGCGCGCAGCACCAGGCAGATCTCGTATTCCAGCGTGACGCCGGTGAACATCGACAGCAGCTTTTCCAGCGCGCGCGCCGCTGTGCCGCCGGGCAGGAAAGCATCGAAATCGGCGCGCCGCAGCGGACCGATGGTCAGGCGCATGCGCAAGTCGCGTTGCCAGACGCGCGAGCCGATCATGGCAGTGGCGCCCAGTTGCGCCTGTTCGCCGCCAAGCACGGTTTGCTGCAGCGCCGGCACCGTGCACCAGCAACCGACAAACTGCGTCGCCGTGATGTCCACCCGGAAGTACTCGCCCAGCACGCGCGCCATGGTCGACGCCGAGGCCGGGCGCTGGCGCAAGGCCGTGGCGAAGTAGGCCAGCGATTCGTCGCGCACTGCGCCGGTAGCGTGGGCTTCCCGGCCCGACAGCCTTTGCGTCAGCCCTTTGTTGCCAAGCCCGCCCAGCGCCAGCAGCAAAGGCAGGAACCTGTCCTGCCCATCGACCTGGTATTTGAGTTCCAGCCGGTACTTGCGCCATGCTTCGTAAAACAGCGACAGCGAACGGGTTGAAAACGCATCGAGGAAGGCGCGCGGGCCCTCATCCTTTGCGTACAGCTGGTGCGCCGCAATCGATTCCGTGTAGTGCGCCGGCAGCGCGCCCGAACTGCCCAGGAAGCCCATGAAATTGGGCGTCATGCGCAGGTAGCGCAGCTGCTTGTTTTGCAGCGCATCGGCCAGCGCCGGTGCGGTTGGCAGGATCTCGCGCGGTTCGGGGTGCAGCGTCTCGAGCTGGCTGGCCGGGAAGCGCAGCGTCACCGGATTCTGGAAGCGCATGAAGTTCGCAATCGCGCCCTCCTGCGCCACGCCATTGCGGCGCAGCCATAGCTCCACCATCCGCACCGCCTGGAAGAACTGGAAGCGGAACGGCTCGGCGAACAGGCGCTCGATTACAGCAGGCTCAAATCGCCGCTTCGCGGTGTGCATCGCAGCAGCTCCTCCCCAGTCCTCTCGGCCACGACGACCAGTTGCGTAAAGCTGTTGGCATGCACGTACAGGCCCAGGAAGCGTTCGATCACCTGGGCGAACGCATGGATGCCGCTGCCGACGAAAGCCTCTTCGTCGATGGTCAGCCGCACCTCCATGCCGCGCACGACGCAGGCGAACGGATTGCCCGCCAGCCAGGCGTTGGCTGGCTTGTAGTCGACTGCCTGCAGGCCGCGGATCTGGCGCTGCGTGGAGGCCGACCGCGGCAAGTCATAGAGCCCCAGCATTTCCTGGAACGCCTCCAGGCCGCCGCCGGACAAGGACAAATGGTTCAGCGACAGGTGCGAAACCAGGCGCCAGTGTGCCCCGTGCCCGCGCTCGAAGCGATGGGAAGGCGTCGGCTTGCGCAGGAAACTGATGCTGCGCACGCTGGAGCCGCCTTCCAGGAACAGGTCTCCGCCGCGCAAGCCATAGGCCAGCGATGCCGGCAAGTCGCGGTTGGTGCAGGTCAGCTGCAGGCTCAGGGTGTCGGTTTCGACCTCCGCCGGATCGAAATCGATGTCGACGACTGTGATCTCGGTTTCATAGCCAGGGCTCTTGTGCGCCATCTGTTCATCGCGACGCATCACCCAGTAATGGCCGTGTTTTTCCGGCGTTTCGCCGTGGCGCAGCGAATAGAACGGCCGGAATTCCACGATGGATTCACCCTGCGGCGTCTGGCGCACCATGCGCACCGCATCGATGGAATACACCTCGTAGGCGTAGGCGCGGCGCGCATCGGCCAGCACCGGATAGCTGGCGGCCGTATGCGAGATGCGAATCGGCTCGCCGCGCTGGCGGAACAGGTTCACCACCGGCGTGCAGCCCAGCAGCAGGTTATTGGTCGACAGCGTGGACAGCATGCGCGCCACGTGCGAATCCGGGCGCACGCCGGTCATGGCAATGTGCAGTGTCAGCTGCTTGGCGCCGAGCGGCAGCAGCGCGCACAAGGCCGCCAGGTCGATGTCGAAGAAATTGAACTTCTCAGGGAAGCAGAAGTATTCGGTCAGCAGGCGGTAGGCCTGGTGCGAGCGTGCCGAGAAGTCGATCAGTGCATCTTCCTCGTCGAAGCCGGCGGCAGACACGGGAATGCGGGCCAGCGGCAGCCAGCGCCCATTGCCGTCACACTCGACCCAGGCCTTGGCGCTGCGCATGAAAAGCGCATCGCGCATGGCGGCGCAGAACGATGGTTCGCCATCGATGAAGACGCGCAGGCTGGATACGCCCATCGCCGGCAAGCCAATCTGCTCTGACAGGGAATCAATCGTAATCGCCAGTCCGGCGCCGGCGCCCGGCGGCAGTTGCACCGCTTCCGGCGATGCCAGTGCGGCCGTGAACGAGGCCCGGCTCAGCTCCAGCGGCGCCACCGTCACCGGATACGAAGTACGGAAAGTGCACGCGACGCCGTTGACGGGCCGCGTGTTGAGCACCGTCCCGCGCGCAATCTCGCTGGCCGCCGTCAACTGGGCGGCGGTCGCGGCATAGTCCATGCGTGCGATCGAGCAGGATGGAAACGGGCGCAGGTAGTGCGGGTAAAGCACTTCGAACAGTGCTTCGGTAAATTCGGGATAATCGTCGTCCAGACGCTTCGACACGCGCGAATTCAGCAGCGCGAAGGACTGGATCATGCGTTCGATATGCGGGTCTTCGCATACCTCGCCGCCAATCAGCAGGCGGCCGGCAATCTTGGGATAGCGCTCGGCGAATTCGCGCGCATAGCGCCGCAGGAAACCCAGTTCGCGCTCGTAATACGGCAGTAACTCTTCCAAATCATGCTCCCGGCAGCGCGCGGCGTGCCTTGCTAATCGTGTATTGCAGGCTGGATGGCTGCAGGACCGCGTCGAAATTGACCGGCTCCTGTGCCGCGTGCAGCACCAGCAGCGCCGTAATGGCGAAATTCAGGCGGTCGATGCCACCCTCTTGCATTTCAAGTGAAGCCCGTACATTGCGCAGGCGCGGTTCATGCCTTGCAATGGCACGTTCCAGCCCCTGGCAAATGGCAGCGCGGTCGTCCGGGCTCGCCAGCGACATGCCGGCAAAATCGTTCAGCCCATAGCTGACGATGGAACGACCGCACTCCGGAAAGCGTTTGAGCAGATGCTCAGGGATGACGGTGCGGGTATTCAGCAATGCTTCCAGGTCGCGCGCGACGGAGTCCTTCATCTCGTCGAGCGACATCCGGTAGACGGCCGCACTGCCGGAGCCATCACCAGGCTGGAGCAACCGGTCCATCAGCCCCGGTGCAAATCCCCTTACCGTCATTCAGTCCCCGCTTAAGCTACTTTATTGGTCGACAGGTCCCAGCCGCCGGAGGTGTTGCCGCCGGTGCCGCCGTTGACTTTCTGCTGGGTGTACTTCCACTTTACTTTGGAGTATTTCAGCGAAACATCTTCGCCCAGGATGTCGCCCTGCTTGACTTCTGGAGCGACGCTGGAGATCAGCACGTTTTCCAGTTCGATTTCGAAGTACTTGACGCGGTCGCCCTGGCCGTCAGCACGCATGAATTCGATTTTCGCTTTTGGCAGGGTTTTGCCCGAGGAGCAATTCTGCAGCAGCAGCGGCGAAGCCAGGTCGGCCAGCTTGGAAACAACGATATCGCGGTGCTCGGTGCGTTCCGCGGTGTGGCCGCCGCCAGTAGATGCGGTGGCCGACTTTGGCTGCAGGACTTCCCACTGGACGGATTTGACTTCGATCCAATCCTTGTGGGCGGTATCGGTGGACTCGCCTTTGATACCGTCGATTTGCAGGTAAACGTCGATTGCCATGGTATTCCTTTCTGTGTTTAAAAATAAAAATTACGACTTGGTCGATTGCGGCAGCTCCGCGACCAAACGGAGTGAAACGGACAGCTCGTCGAGCTGGAAGTGGGGACGCAGGAAGGACACAGCGCGATACACGCCTGGACGGCCAGGCACTTCAGACACTTGCACGTTAGCTTCACGCAGTGGGAACTGCGCTTTTTGCTCCTGGCTGGCGTTGTCGTCCAACAGCACGTACTGGGTCAGCCAGCGGTTCAGGTAATCCTCGACGTTCGAAGCAGCGGCGAAGCTGCCGATCTTGTCGCGCATCATGGCCTTCATGTAGTGGGCGATGCGGGACACGGCGAAGATGTACTGGAGCTGGGCGGACAGCACGGCGTTGGCGTTGGCAGCGTCGGTGTTGTACTTGCGCGCTTTCTGCGCAGACTGCGCGCCGAAGAAGGCCGCGTAGTCGGTGTTCTTGCAATGCACCAGCGAGATGAAGCCAAGGTCGCTCAGCTCTTTCTCGCGGCGGTCGGTAATAGCGATTTCGGTCGGGCATTTCAGCGCGACTTCGCCTTCGTCGGTCTTGAAGGTGTGGGTCGGCAGGTCTTCCACCAGGCCGCCGCCTTCCACGCCGCGGATGGCAGCGCACCAGCCGAAGTCCTCGAAAGCGCGGGTCAGGCGCACGCCGAAGGCGTAGGCAGCGTTACACCACAGGTATTTCTGGTGGTCGGTGCCGTCCACGTCTTCCACGTAGTTGAAGCCTTCCACGGTGGCGCCATCGGCCGGGTTGAACGGCAGGCGGCCCAGGAAGCGCGGCAGGGTCAGGCCGACGTAGCGCGAGTCTTCGGATTCACGGAACGACTTCCACTTGGCGTATTCCACGGTGTCGAAGACTTTCGACAGGTCGCGCGGCTTGCCCAGGTCGGCGTAGGTTTCCAGGCCGAACAGCTCTGGCGAAGCGGAGCTGATGAAAGGCGCGTGGGCAGCAGCGGCCACGTGCGACATCTGCTCGATGAAGTACATGTCTTCCGGCTGGCGGGTGATTTCGAAGTCGCCCAGCAAGGCGCCGAACGGAGCGCCGCCGAAGGTGCCGAATTCTTCTTCGTAGACCTTCTTGAACATCGAACTCTGGTCGAATTCCAGCGCGCCCTGGAAGTCCTTGACCAGTTCCTTCTTGGTCGCGTTCAGCATCTTGATTTTCAGGCCAGTGCTGGTGGCGGTGTTCTTGACCAGGTAATGCAGGCCGGTCCAGCTGCTTTCCAGCTTCTGGAATTCCGGCGCATGCATGATGGCCGACAGCTGCGACGAGATCAGGCGATCCAGTTCCGCCACGCGGGCATCAATGGTGGCGGCCAGGTTGTCCGACACCACCACGGTGCCGGCCATGACTTGCTGCGCCAGTTCGGAGATGATGTCTTTCGCGCGGGCGTGCTCGGTGGTCGATTTGGCGACCTTGCTCTGCTCGACGATCTGGTCGAGCAGGTTTACTTCTGCGGTGGCCAATGCACCGGCGGCGTTCAATTGTGCCGACATCTTATTCTCCTTTTTCTGGCTTCTGGCCCAGCTCGGCCAGCTTCTCAGTACTGCGCAATACGTCGTTCAGCAGGTCTTCCAGCTTGTCGTTGCCGGCCAGCTTGTTGCGCAGGTCGGCCAGCTTGTTGCGTGCTTCCAGCAGCTGGCGCAGCGGTTCCACCTGCTCCACCACGGCTTCCGGGCGGAAGTCCGAAATGGCCTTGAACTTCAGGTCGACGCCGAACTGGCCTTCGCCGCCCAGTTCATTCGGCACGCGGAAGGCAGCGCGCGGTTCCACGCCCTTCATCACTTCATCGAAGTTGTCGCGGTCGATGTTGACGAAGCTGCGGTCTTTCAGGCGCTTTTTCTCCACCTCGGAATTGCCGCCGAAATCGCCGACAACCCCCATCACAAAGGGCAGTTCCTTGTTTTCGATTGCGTCGCCGATTTCCACGTCATAGGTCATCTGGACCCGTGGCGGACGGATTTTCTGCAGGCGCTTCTGGACGCTTTCGCTTTTGGACATGGCTTCTCCTTCTTTGGACTTGGTGGTTATTTCAGTGCGCCGAACGGGTCAGCGCTAGGGGTTGATGCAGGTTTCACTTGCTGGGCGCGGTTGCGGACAGCATTGGCAGCGGCGTTGGCTGCGGTATTGCTGTTGGAGCGGGCTTGCGGCTTTTTGTCGGTGTTCGGCACCAGCACGGTCTCGCCCAGGCTCTCGCGCAGCAGCTTGGCCAGGTCCTGCGATTCGGTGCGGATGGAGCCGGACAGGTTGTTCTGGCGGCTCAGGTCACCCAGGGCACGGGTGGACAGGCGCAGGCCGGAAATGGCGATGATGCTGTTGGCCAGCTGGTCGGACGGGTCGCGCACCAGGATCTCCTGCGCACTCACGATTGCTTCGCCATATTGCCCTGCGTCATAGCGGGACTGGGCGATGTTCACCCAAGGCGATTTGTCGGCTGGATAAGCGTTGGCGGTTTCCTTCCACAGGGTGATGGCCTGCTCTTGTTTACCGGCCACTTTGGCTTCGGTCGCCCGCGCCAGCATGTCTTCCAGCTTCGGTTTTACCGGAGCGGCGACTTTGGGTTCTACGGTCTGGCACGCAGACAGGGAAGCAGCGATTGCTGCGATGCACAAAACACGGGAGATAACGGTGATTTTTTTCATAACTAACCTCTTCGGACGGACAAATAGCTTTTTTACAATAGTTGCATCGGACGAACGTTAGCAGAAAAAAAATATTACCTACGCACAATTGAATCTCACCAATTTCCACACCCCCGCGCACGATTGAGCCTTTTAGTACGGGCTTTTCAAGGAAGTGTTATTGTTCTGGCACTTACCAGAAAACAATTATCAGAAGGATCACAGATGGCCAGCAAGGTGTTATGGGGCGAAGGCTTGTTTTTGCGCCCTCAGCATTTCCAGCAACAGGACCGCTATCACGAGCATCGTTTGCATCGCAGCGTAAAAGCCGTGCACCCGTATGCGTGGGGCGTCGATCGCCTGTCGATCGACATGGAAGCCCTGGCGCACAACACACTGCGCCTGCTCGAACTGTCGCTGGTGTTGCCGGATGGGGAATTGATTGAAGCGCCGGGTCACGACAACCTGCCGGAAGCGATTGACCTGGGCCAGCTCGCGCAATCCCAGCACAGCGTGACGTGGTATGCCGCCCTGCCTGTGTTCAAGCATTTCGGCGGCAATTTCGCGCAAGCGGGCCAGCCGTCGAATGGCGCCCGCTTCTCGCAAGCCAATGCCGAAACGCCGGACCTGTACACGCAAGCTGCGCAAGCCGAACTGGCCTACCTGAAAAAATCGCTGCGCCTGGTGTCGGACGCAGAACCGCGCGAGGGCTATGTGTGCCTGCCGCTGCTGCGCCTGCGCCGCCTGTCCACCGGCGGCTTCGAACTCGATCCGGCCTTCGTGCCGCCAAGCCTGACCATCCGCACCGCACAGCCCCTGTTCCTGCAACTGCGCCGCTTGCTCGACGCTCTGCAGGCCAAGGTCAATGCGCTGTACGGACACCATCGTGAACCGAGCCGCAACGTGATCGAATTCCGCAGCGGCGACATGTCCACCTTCTGGCTGCTGCATACGGCCAGCACTGCCTTCGCTTCGCTGTCGCACTACTACCATAATCCCGAGCTGCACCCGGAACGCCTGTACGAACAGCTGCTGTCGCTGGCCGGCGCGCTGATGACGTATTCGCGCAGCTGGTCGCTGTCCGACCTGCCGCCGTACCGCCATGACGATCCGGGCCCCGCGTTCTCGCAGCTTTACATGATCGTGCGCGAACTGCTGGACACCGTGATTTCCTCGCGCTACTTCGCTATCGCGCTGTCGCAGCCGAAGCCGGCGCACCACCGCGGCATGCTCGATTCGGGCAAGATCAGCGAAGACACTACCTTCTACCTCGCAGTCGGCGCCGAAATGCCGGCCGTGGAACTGGTGGAAGTGGTGCCGCTGCGCTTCAAGGTTGGTGCGCCGGACGACGTGGAAAAGCTGGTGCTGTCCGCCATGCCGGGCGTGCGCCTGGCACACGCGCCGCAAGTGCCGGCTGCGGTGCCGGTGCGTCCCGACACCTGCTACTTCACGCTGGACTCCAAAGGCCCGCTGTACGAGCGCATGCTGCAAGCCCAGTCCATCGAAATCTATGCCCCGGCCGGCATGCGCGAATTGCGACTTGAATTGATTGCTGTGAACTCCTGAACCAGAGCAGAACATGAACACCATCGCCCCACCTTCACTTATCGCCGAACCAGTCGCCGCACCGGCCGCCAACGGCTCCCTGCTGGACATGATGTACGACGGCTTCTACGCCCTCTTCATGCTGAAAAACGGCAGCGCCCCGCAAGACCACGCCGAATTCCAGTCGCGCATGACGCGCTTTCTCGACGACTTCGGCCGCAACGCGCGCAAGAAGAACGCCTCGGCCGACGATATCGATGCCGCAAAATACGCCTTCTGCGCTGCGGTGGATGAAATCATCCTGCGCTCCCATTTCTCGATCCGCGACGCCTGGGAACTGAAGCCGCTGCAATTGACCCTGTTCGGTGACCAGCTCGCCGGCGAAAACTTCTTCAACCGCCTGGACGCGCTGCGCACCCGCAGCAGCGAACACGTGGAAGCGCTGGAAGTTTTCCATATGTGCCTGCTGCTTGGCTTCCAGGGCCGCTACATCCTGGAAGGCTCGGAAAAACTGGGCTACCTGACCAGCCGCCTGGGCGACGAGATCGCCCACATGAAGGGCCGGCGCCCCGGCTTCGCACCGCATGCCGAACGCCCGGACCAGGTGATGCACAAGCTGCGCAGCGACTTGCCGCTGTGGGTGCTGTGCTCCGTGTTCGCATTGATTTCCGCGCTGGCGTATATCGGCCTGCGCACTTCGCTGTCCAGCCACACTGCGCAGCAAGTGAGCGCCTATAACGACGTCGTGCGCATGGCGCCGCGCCAGGCGCACGTCACCATCACCTTGCCGTGATGCGGTCGCTGTTCGGGACAGGCCTGGCCCAGCACGGCCGCCTGTTCACGCTTTCGAGCGCGCAGGAATCCGGCTTGCCGGAAAGCCTGATGGCCGAACGCTTTGCCGGCCGTGAAGGCGTGAATGAGCTGTTCTGCTTCGACATCGATGCGCTCAGCACGTCCACCAGCCTGGAGCTAGGCCAGTTCATCGGCGAAGAACTCACCGTCCGGCTGCTGCAGCCCGATGGCAGCCGCCGTTCCTGGCATGGCTTGTGCACGCAGGCCAGCTGGCTTGGCGCCGACGGCGGCGTCGCACGCTACCGTCTGCGCCTGGAACCGGCGCTGGCCCTGCTGCGCCTGCGCCGCGACAACTACATCTTCCAGGACAAGTCGGTGCGCGACATCGTCCAGGAGCTGCTGGCCGACTATACGCAAGTGCGTCTCGACTTCGATGTTACGCAGGAGCTGGCGCCGCGTGCCACCACCACACAGTACCGCGAAAGCGATTTCGAATTCCTGTGCCGCATCCTGGCGTCCGAAGGATTGAACTGGCGCTTCGAGCATGACCAGGACGAACAGGCGGCCCAGGATGGCCAGTCGCGCCACCGCGTCGTAGTCTTCGACAGCCAGGCCGCACGCCCAGCCGTGCAGGCCTTGCGCTTCCACGGCGTTCGCGCGACGGAACGCGACGACTCGATCGACCAGTTTGGCGCGCGGCGCGCCATTGCGCCCAACGCCATCAGCATCGCCAGCTGGGATCCATCGCAGGTGTCGGCGCCGGCCGCCGAACAGGCCAGCAATCTTGATGCCGGCGAACTGCCATCGATGTCGATCTACGACGGCAGCGAAGAGTGCAGCTGCACCGCCAGCGGCGAAGCAGACGGCCATAGCTTGCTGATGCTGCAAGCCGCCGAACTGGCAAACAAACAGTTCACCGGCGAAGGCTCGGCGCGCCGCCTTGCCGCAGGCAGCAACTTCGCGCTGACCGGCCATGACCGATTCGACGGGGAAGAGTTCACCACGCTGTGGGTCGAGCATGAAGCCCGCAACAACTTTACGCCATCGCTGAAGGCCGGTCCCGGCGTTGCTCCCGGCACCTACCGCAACCGCTTCGCCTGCGTGCGTTCCGCCGTGCCGCTGGTGCCGGCTGCTACCGCGCAGCGCGCGCGAGGCGCCGCGCTTGGCGCACAAACGGCCCTGGTGGTCGGCCTGCCCGGCACAGCCAACACTACGCAGCGCGGCCAGCAGGTCCGCATCCAGTTCCCATGGCAGCGCGGCCAGGGCGCGAATCCGGGAGGCTCCAGCCACAATACGGATGCCGAGGGCAATGCACCGGGCGACGACAGCTCCGGCACCTGGGTACGCGTCTCGGAAGCGCTGGCCGGCCCGAATTTCGGCACACAGTTCACGCCGCGCATCGGCACGGAGGTGCTGGTCGACTTCATCGAAGGCGACATCGACCGCCCTGTCGTGGTGGCCCAGCTCTATACCGGCAGCGACAGCCCGCCCTTCCCGGCCGGCGTCGACTCCAGCGCCAACCATGCCGGCGCCATCTCCGGCATCCATAGCCACGCCCTCGATGGCGGCGGATACAACCAGTGGGTGCTGGACGACACCAGCCAGCAGCTGCGCATGCGTCTTGCCAGCAGCACGGCTGCCAGCCAATTGAACCTCGGTTACATCGTGCACCAGGCCCCCGATTCCGCCGCGCGCGGCGCACACCGCGGCACCGGCTTCGAACTGCGCACCGATGCCTGGGCCGTGCTGCGCGCCGGTGAAGGCTTGCTGCTGACCACCAGCCGCCGCGAGGCGAAAGGCAGCGGCATCAGTTCCACCCAGCTGGAAGCCGATGACGCGCTGGAGCGCTTGCGTGCCAGCCAGAAGCTGGCCGATAGCCTGGCCAAGCCCGCCGCGCAGCAGCACGCCTTGTACAGCGCGCCGGCCATCAAGGCGCAGCAGGACATGCTCAAGCAGCTCGACCCGAAACAGGATGGCAAGTATGCCGGTTCGGTCAATGGACAACCCGCCCAGCGCGCGCAAAACGGAACACGCGACCTCGATTCCGCCAAGCCGGTGGAGCGCTTTGGCAGCGCTGTCGCCGTTATCGACAGCGTGGACAGCATCAACTTCGCCACGCCCGCCTCCACCCTGCTGTTCGCCGGCGAACAACTGCATTGGACCAGCGGCGCCGACCTGCACCTGACGGCCGGCCAAACCTACTCCAGCGTGGCCGGGAACGCGGCCACCTTGTTCACCCGCGAAGGCGGCATCAAGGCCATTGCCGGCAATGGCGACGTTTCGCTGCAAGCCAATACCGGAGAGATGGAAATCCTGGCGGACAAGGAAGTCGTGGTCCTGTCGGTCAACGACGGCATTGAGATCAAGGCCAACAAAAAGATCGTCCTGCATGCAGGCCAGTCCTCCATTGTGCTGGAAGGCGGCAATATCACTTTTGCCTGCCCGGGCAATTTCACGGTCAAGTCGGCCAAGCACGACTTCCAGGGCGCAGGCTCCGCTGCGGCCAGCCTGCCGCCGCTGCCTGACGGCTTGGTCACCATGCCTGAGGCATTCAAATCCGACGCCGGCCCGCACAGCCTGCGCTTCGCCTTTGCCGGCAGCGACAAGGCCGGCGACCTGATGGGCATCACCGGCCAGCCTTACAAACTGGTGGACGGCAAAGGCAAGGTCCTGGCAGAAGGAACCGTGCCTAAGGATGGCCGCCTGCCGCGCAAGGACTTCGCGAAGCAGGAAGAGCTGCAACTGGCCATTGGCGACGATTCCTGGCGCGAACAGCCTAATGTCGCCGCCGCTAATTTGCCGCCGACTCCTTTCGAACAGTATGTGGAAATGCACAATAGTCCCGAGCTGCTGAAGAGCTATACCGCGCAGCCGCATGACGATGACGTCCAGTTCCTGGACTCCGACATGATCGCCCATTTGATGGGCACCCCAATTGGAGATGATGAATGATCAAACGCCTTTTCATAGGCGCCCTGCTTGCCTTCAGCGTGACGATGTCGGCGTACGCCGCCAAAGAAGTTGTACCAATGAGCCAGGGACTGCACGAATGGCAGACCAGTTCCGGGAAGTTGATCCTGGTGGTCGGCAGCTACCAGGACGTCACCTCCTTCCACCGCAGCTACAACTTTTACTTCAAGGCCAATGGTGACCAGGACTGGAACCAGGTTCCACTGATCCCAAAGAATGGCGGCATGGAGTTTAGCTGGGAAAGCGCGAGCGGAGGCGATGTATTGCTGGCCGACGCCATTGTTGTCCCACGCAAGGAAGGTACGTTCTTCGTGATCGCCAGCCGGAATTCCGACAAAGGGTATAGCGAGTCTGGCGCCGCCAGCGCTACCTGGTACAAGTTCATCGAATCAGACGGCAGCAATCCGGACCAGCCGGCTTATTCACTGCAGCCAGTCTTCACGCGACCGTACGGCAAAGTAAAGAACGGCGTCGAGGAGATACTCGCCAAGGAAGCCCTCCTGAAGCCTGCGCGTTAAGAACACCATCATGACGAAAGAGTACCTGAGCGCGAAGTACGACGCCGACACCTTTACCGTGGATTATGTCGCCGGTGACGGCAGCCACCTTCTGCGTAGTGGCGGCACGGTTGCCTGGCGCTTCAACAACCCCGGCAACCTGCGTCCCGGAAAAAAAGGAGTGCTGATCTATGGTGCAATCGGCATCGGTGATACCAAGACCAACAAATCTTTCCTGATCTTCTCCAGTTACGAAGAGGGCCGGAAGCAAAAGAAGGCCCTGCTTCGCAGCCGCTACAACGACCGCACGATTTACACCATGCTGACCGGCATCGACGACGGCAAGGGCAAGCTCATTTACGGCTATGCCCCGAAGACCGACAGCAACGATCCGGAAAAGTATGCGGCTGTCATTTCCAAGCATACCGGCCTGCCGACGACGACCAAGCTCTCCGACATGACGGACGCGCAGCTCGAGAGCATGATGGATGCGATGGAGACGCACGAAGGCTTCCATGGCAAACAAGAAACCCGCAAGGAGAAGATAGTACCGGCCACCAATATCGTGGTCACCGATGGCGCCAAACCGAAAGCCGACCTGCCAGTCAAAATCGAAATCGCCGGCAAGGCCCATGAAACCAGGACGGACAAGAGCGGCCGCGTTCCGGCCATCGTCCACTTGACGCCAGGCGAGCAGGTCAAAATTTTCCTCACCGCGATCGACGGCCAATGGAAAAAAGCGCATGAATTCATTATGGCGCAAGAGTCGAAGACCCTGGCGCTGATCCACTCGCTCGACATCTTCTCGGCCACGACCGACGTCAAAAAAGCAGAAACCAAGGCTCCGGCTGCTCCTGCCGCACGCACCCCGACCCTTTACGTGGTTCAACCGGGCGATACTGCGGGCCGTATTGCCAAGGATTTTGGAACGACTGTCGCCGAAATCAAACGCGACAACCCGCACATCAAGGATATCGCTCGCATATTCCCTGGCGATAAGCTCAGCGTGCATGGCAAGGCAGCCGCAAAGCAGGCTAAGTCCGGCGGCGCTGCCAAGCCGGCTCCCCTGCCCCAGGCACCCAAGAAGGCTGCGACGGCGCCATCCCAGCCTGCGGCCAAGCCCCCTGCTGCGCCACCGGCAAAGAAGCCGGAACCAGCAAAACAAGCACCAGCAAAACCGGCAGAACCTGCGCGCAGCAAGGAAGGCAGCGGTGCGCCATTGGCACTGATCCCGGTGGACCAGAAGCGCGCGCCGTGGATGGCAGTGGCGATCGAGGAAGCGAAGAAGTGGGCCGGCAAGACCGAAGGCACCATTACCAAGACGAGCAACTATCACAAGCTGACGGGCGCAGGATTCCTGACTTCCCTGGAAGGCAAGGACAACGCCTGGTGCGCATCCTTCGTCACGTACTGCCTGACCAACGCCCAGCCGGCGTACTCGAAATGGAAAAACTCATTCCGCGCTCGAGCCGTTGCGCTGGATGACACTTTCGTTGAGCTCAAAGAGCCGGTGTACGGCGCGATCATGCTCCAGGGGACCCACCACGTCGCCTTTGTCTACGCAAAGGATGGCGACAGCTACGCCTGCCTTGGCGGCAACCAATCCGACCAGATCAACTTCACGCCGTTCAAAAAAAGCCTGCGCTTCTTTGTCCCGCTCGCGTATTCTGAATTCGCCAAGAAGGAAATCAAGGAAGGCAAAAGCCTGGTCAACCATTCTTGCGCAGATTTGAACAAGGCCTTTGGCATTTCGCTGCACAAGAAGGACGGCGACGCCACTCGATAATCATGAAAAGACTTGCCAATACCCTTAGCTATTCCGCTTGCGCGTTGATCCTGTTGGCCTGCCATAGCGGCCAGGCCAGCGACCTGACATCCACCACCATCCCTGCGGCCGAAGTCGGCCGCCTCCAGGTCGAAACGGTCGGCAAAGTGGTATTGGCCAGGAAGGTGAATGACGCGCTCGGCGAGCATGTTCTCCTGCTGACTGAAAAATCGACGGCATCACCAAACGGCCGCATCGAGCATATCGAGCTGCTCGCCACCTATTACAACCAGTCCGCCGGCAAATGGACGCCTGAATGGACGGTCAAGGATGGTGTTGATTGCCCGGGGCTCGACAGCGCAGCATCGTTCTTCGCTGACGCAACGACGGTCACCGACCTGGATAAGGACGGCAAGGCGGAAGTCACCGTCGCTTACAAGACCTTCTGCGGCGGTGGCGTCGATCCTTCGACCGTCAAAGTGATCCTGCGCCAAGGTAAGCAGAAGTTCGCCATCCGAGGCGAGTCCCTGATCAAATTCAAGGGCCAGGAGCCGATGGGCGGCACGAACAAAGCCGACAAGGCGCTGCTGGAAAGCGATAAGGCCGTGTTCAAGCGCCATATGGATAAAGTCTGGCAGCAGGTGTACGTTGAACGCAACGATGGTTGATTGCGGCACGATTCTGAGACGCCCTATCACAGCACTCATCTGCTGCGCTGCCTTTTCCGCACAGGCGGCCGAAATGAATAGCTTCGGGTGCGCCGCAGGCGCTCGTTCGCAACGGCCGGGGATCTCCCTGTGCCTGCCGGGAAAGACCTTAACGCTGGATTACCAGGCGGAAGCCCGCCGGCTCATCATCGATATCAACGGCCACCCACACACGGTCGAACGGATCGACAGGAACTTCGGTCCAGAATTGATCGGCATGGAAAAGTACATCCGGTTCCTTCCTTTGGAGCTCCAGCCTTACCTGTCGCGCAATGTCGTCCTTTTCAACTCCGTTGTTCGCAGCAGCGGCGGCGAAGGCATGGGCCAATGCGGATCGGGGGCTGAGGTATTTGTGAATGCCCTGAGCATCAGTGAAGCAAAGGTCAGAGTGCTCGGCAAGGTACAAGTCGAGAGCTGCTCTCGCTCCATTTTCCCCGCAGCGATGGAAGGAGAAGAAGCCGACTTCTCTGCCTATTCAGTCCAGGATGGCAGGCTGGCAATCAAGTTCGGGAACTATCCGGAAATCGAGGGCTCACCGACGGCTCTCCTGTCCAGGGATTATCGCCAGTTTGAGTTCTCGCAAGCCAGGCAATGAAGTTCCAGTTTTTTTGGGCGCCACTGCTGGCATGCCTACTCGCCCCAGCCGCTGCAAACGAGACGGTGATCGTCTTTGACCATCCGCATTTGATTGCCACAACTTCCAGCAAAGGCATTCGCGGTTACTACAACGCGCAACACCAGATCCTGCACTTTTCCTGCAGCTTCCTGTTCAAGGAAACCAGCCGCCAATCCGATTCGACAATCGCCATTAACTCGTTTCCCATCGAGGGTGGAACTAAGGAGGATGATGTCCCGGGCAGAATTTGGGAAAGGAACGGTGAATGGATCATTCAAACCGACGAACCACAAGCCGGTTGTGGTAATGCTGCGGGCACTTTTAACAAGGGTCCAGACGATGACCATCCGGCCCGCTATGCCATCGTAAAGAAGATTTCGGCCATCGGTATTCGCGTTGTCCTGAGAACGACAAAACTAAACGACAAAAGCGGCAGCGCCTTCAAGGAACAGAAAGGTTTTCTCGTGGCCGGCGACGCAGTCGTTGCGCTTGAGCGTCACGATTCCCATACGCGCATTCGATACGTGCACCCTGCGACCAGCAGAATTACGACTGCCTGGGTAAACACCGGCGACCTGGGCGATCCATTCGCCCCTTCGGCCAAGAACAACTCTCAATGAAAATGATTCCAATGATGAAAAAGATTAGCTTTGCATCACTTGCGCTTCTCGCCTGCTGCACCGCCTCCGCGCAACCGCCAGTTTCTGCGATGGAGGGTGAGTACAAGCTCACGTCATCAACTACCGCTCCCGTGAGCAACTGGGGCTTCAGCAAGGCCCACATCTCCGTCAGGAAGCTGGACGAAAAGCATGTAGTGATCTTGTTCGCCTGCGAATGGAAGCGAGAGCCGAAGGCCGCTTGTGACGACTACTACTTCGCCGAATGGCGCGATGGCAGCTTCTATTTACAGGACATGAACACTGACTTCATCCGCATGTACTTCACCCCAGCGTCGCGCACCTTGACGATGATCAGGCGAGGCGCAGACGACAAGGCCAGTGTACGGCGCGACGTGTTCGAGCCAGTGAGCAGCGCTCCAGACGACGCAACGCTGGCCCGACGCCTGAAACGCGCAGAGAAGAGCTACGTCAATCCAGAGAACGTGCGCGTCTTCGGGCCCTATGCCAAGTGGAAGTATGAAAACAACCGGATCGAAATCCAAAATTGAATAGACTGACACATATTCTGTTCGCAGCAGCGGTCGTCCTGTTGGGGGCCTGTTCCTTCGAAGACCCGGGCCCACAGTCTGAAGATATTGCCGCTTTGCGCAAACTTATTAATGTTCCGATCGAGGCCAAATCCGCGCGCTGGGATATTTTTCGAACTCCCGAGACGGGCTCCAGGGGGGTACCCGGCCCCGATGACTTCACCACTTTAGTCGCGGAGTTAAGCCATGAACAGGATTGGTACAGCTCCCTCAAAGAGCCGACCGGAGACATCTTCATTGTCCCCGAAGCGGCACGCCCCTGGCTCACCAAGGAATTCCATGACCTTCTGCAACGGAACAAGACCTCGTACGCAGACCTTTCGAGCCAAGCCAATTGCCGCAAGTACGCCACTTCAGTCGCTACGTCCGGTCGAATAGTTCATGGCTTTACCTGCAAGGCCGCCGGACACATATTGTTGTACTTTACGCTGGATTCCCATCTTCCTTGACTATTTGGATCGAAATGCGGTTTTGAACACTACACCTTGATGTAAATTTTCCGCTTGTCCAGCCAATAGCCCACCATCCAGCAGGCAAGCATGAACAGCAGAGCAAACGCCAGCGAGGCAGCTTTCGGGCTGCCGATGGGTTGCAGCGCTGCGGCCAGCGGCGCGTATGTCCCGGTCTTATCCAGCACGATTACGGCGACCTGCGACAGCATGTAGATAAACAGCGTGTTCTTCCCGAAGACTTCGAAAAAGTACGTCCAGCGCCGGCCGCCGCGGACTTCGATAACCCACGCCAGCGCCGCCAGCACGAGCAGCGCGGAACCGGTCGAGAGCAGCACATAGCTGCCAGTCCAAAGTTTTTTGTTAATCGGCAGTAGCGGCGCCCAGAACAGCGCCAGCACAGACAGCACTGCACCTGCGGCGGCCAGCACGCCCAGCGTGCGAGCGCTCGCTCCATTCTCGCGCAGGTAGCGGCCGGCGAAATATCCCGCGATGACATTCACCGTGGCTGGCAAGGTACCAAGCAGGCCTTCCGGGTCGAAAGGAATCCCCTCCCCTTTGTAAAGGTGGCCTGCGCCGAAAACCCAAAGGTCAATCCCTCGGCCCGCGTTGCCTTCCAGGCTGAAATCGCCGAACAGCACCATGACCAGCCAATGGCCGAATAGCGCAACGACACTGAACACCAATGCCCCACGCTCACCCAGGTAATGCAGAACCAGAGCAGCGATGCCGAAACACAGGCCGATGCGCTGCAACACGCCGGGCAGGCGCACTTCGCTTAGCGGCCCGCCCAGCTTGGGCAACAGGCAAAGCAGCATTCCGAGCGCAATAATGGTAACGCTCCGCTTGGCAATTTTTGCCAGCACGGCACTGCCGCCCATGCCCTCATAACGCGGCAATGTGAACGCAAGCGCATTACCCACCACGAAAAGGAAACTTGGAAACACCCAGTCCGTGGGCGTGAATCCGTGCCAGGGCGCATGCAGCAACAGCGTATAGACGTGTCCCCAGTCGCCCGGCGTATTCACGACAATCATCAGCGCAACCGTCAGGCCGCGCAGGACGTCCAGCGACTGGTAACGGGCGGCGGCATTCATTGCGCCACCTCATGCGGGCGTGCAGAACCGGGTGCCAGGATGCGTCGATATGCCCCCGCCGGCACATTCTCCATCGAGCTGCAAGCAGGTTCCGCCACCTTGGAGGGCTTGCTGCAAGGCTGATCGCGGTCGAGCGACCAAAAATGAATTCCCGCCATGCCCATCTTGCGCACTGCAGCCGCCGTGGCGCGCGCATCATCCAGGGTGTAGACGTTTTCGACTACATCGTTAACGCCGATCATCGGCGTCAGCTCGATCTGCGCATACGGCACTTTGTGTTTGTGATGTACGTTTTGCGCAGCCTGGATAGCAGATGCTGCCATATCGCAGCGACCGCGCCGCACAACGCATGCCTTGCGGCTCGCCGGCCCGTAATCCATCACCATCAGGTTCAGTACGTAATCCTGCACGTCATGCTTGCGCAAGGCAGCCAACACCTGCTCCCCGGTTTCGTTCAGGCTGCGCGCGCTGCCGTCCGAGGCAGCATGGGTGGCAATGGTGAAACTGAAACGCAACTGTGGATGCGCCCTCTGTGCCAGGGCGATGCGAGCCACCAGCGAATCGATTTGGGCGGCCGTCTGGCCATGCTCGATGTCGAAGTCAAAGCCGATCAACTGCGGCGATGCATAGCGCGATACGAAGGACTCCATGCCCTCGTCGGTGGCGCAGGTGAAAATATTGCCCTGCCCTCCCGTCGAAACAATATAGCCAACGCCGGCCTGGACGAAGCGTGGCACAATGGCTGCAGCGACCGCAGCACCATCAAGCTCGCCCCAGCGCTCTGCACCGCATTCGCCCCGCGCAAAAGCCCAGGTTTGCACGCCCTGCGCCGGATCCCACGGCGACAGGTATTTATAGGGGCTATGGACAACTGCCGGCGCCGCAGCCGCTGCAGTTGAGAAGGCGGCGAGCGCCGCCAGTAATACTTTACGCATTCATACTCCGGATACAAAAAAGGCAGGGCCCCGGAGGAACCCTGCCATAACACTCTCACATCGGGATCATTACATTTTGCCGCGCACGCCGAAGAAGATCTGCTTGCCGTTCTTGTAGAACGCGCGTGGCTGGTCACGGGACGTAGCGTAAGACTTCAGGGTCGGGTCGTTCAGGTCCTTGCCTTCCAGCGACAGCGTGATGTTCTCGGTCAGGTTGTAGTTGAAGGCTGCGGACAGGGTGCCTACGTCATCCTGGTAGATTGCGCTGTTGCGGTCCAGGCCATTCAGGAAAGCCGAACGGTAGCTGTAGTTGATCCGTGCGCTGAACTTGCTGGTCTCGTAGAACACGCCCAGGTTATAGGAGTTCTTCGAAGTGCCGATCATGCTGCAGTCGCCCAGGTCAGCACAAGCCGACTTCGGAGCTGCCGCAGTTTCCTTGCCATCGGCGTAGGTGTAGTTCGCGTTCAAACCAAAGCCATTACCCAGGTCTTGTACGTACTGCAGTTCCACGCCGCGCACACGAGCCTTGGTGTTCACTGCGGAGCTCATGTTGTAAGTGGTGACCTTGCCAACCGACTGGTTGAAGAAGTCAGCTTTCGAGGAACCGAAGGTTACGTAAGAACCCATGTTCATGTTGTAGATGTTCATGCCAAGCAAGGACTTCGGCATGAAATACCACTCGACGCCCACGTCAACGTTGTTCGACATGATCGGACGCAGGTTCGGGTTACCGCCGGAACCGGAGAAGGTCAGGTCGTTCAGGCTCAGGGCACCCAGCGAACCAAAGTCAGGACGGGCCAGGGTGCGGCTGGCAGCACCGCGCAGCTTCAGGTCCGGCGTCAAATTGGTGTACAGGTTGATGCTTGGCAGGAAGTCGTTATAGGTGTTGGAGCTGTGGGTAGGGTTCCACACATTGTTCGGCGAACCGTTGTCGACGTCGATCTTGGTCTTCACGAAGCGCACGCCAACGTTACCGCCGAAGTTGCCGAACTCCAGGTCGCCCATCACATACGCTGCAGTGGCCTTTTCCTTGATCAGGAATTCGCTCTGGTAGGCGTGGTTGGCGAAACTGACGTACTTGTCGCCCCAGGCCTTCATCGAATCGGCATCAAAGGTCCATGCATTGCTCAGCAGGTTAGGCAGCGGGCTGTCAGGGAAGTTGGTCAAGCCGGTAGGACGGTTAGCCAGCTGCGAACCAGCAGCAGCAACAGTGCCGCCCAGCCAGGTCAGCGAACGCTCGTGGTTTGCGTTGCGCACGCCGAAATGCAGGGTCGGTACGCCGTTCCATTGGGTCTTGTACTGGCCGTCGACCTGGCCGTAGGTTTCCTTGTCCTTTGCGGTCACATCGGATGCCCAGCCGCCGAAGAAGTCGGCGCCAGTACGCGGGTTGAAGGTACCGGCGTTATCCACGGTGACGTTGGCTGGAGATTCCAGGCCGTGAGTGGTCATGCTGGCGCCGGAGTAAGCCAGCCAGGCTTCGTAGCCGTAGTCGCGGGCGTAGCCGGTACCGCGGGTGGTACCAACCTGGCCTTTGAACTTCAGGTCCTGGGTAGGACGGTAGTTGAAGTCGAAGTTGACGAACTTGGAATCGCTGTAGGAGCCAGGACGGGCGATGATGTCCTGCACCGATGGACCCATCTTCGAGCAGTCCGCCACTGGGCAGGCGCTTGGGAGCGTGATCGAAGTGATGGTATCGCCGGTGACGGTCCACTTGGAAGGGATCACGCCGCCCACGCCGGACCAGTTGTTGGTCAGCGCCTGGTATGGCGCGAACATGAAGTTGGCGTTGATGTTGTCCGCATCCAGGCGGGTATAGAAGCCGTTGATGTCGAAGTCGAACTCTTTGTTGACCTTGACCTGCACGTCGATCATGCCGCCCTTGCGCTCACGTTCCTGGTTGAACATGGCGGTACCGGTCAGCAGGGAGATGTACTTGCCTGCCACTTCAGGATTGGCGGCCACCCACTGCGGCGCGTAGGCTGCGCTCAGCTTGTCCCACCACAGGAATTCCTGGCCGATACGGCGCAGGGTACGCTTTTCGTCGAACACCTGGACCAGCACGCCCACGTTGTTCTGTTCATTCTTCCAGTTGCCCAGGGCGCTGAATTGAGGGTCGGTCTTCTTGGAGCCTTCGCTGTAGACACCGGTCACGGCGCCCATCAGGGTCAGCGGGTCCTTGAAGCTCAGTGGCTTGCGGGTTTCGATGTCGACGTTGCCGGATGCGCCGCCTTCGATCAGGTTGGCCTGCGAAGACTTGTGCACGGTCACGCGGCCGATCAGCTCCGATGGGAACATCGAGTAGCTGACGGAACGGCCGCCGTTGGTGATGTTGGAGATGTACCAGTCGCCGCTCGACACGGTGTGGCCGTTCAGGGTGGTGAGCGCCAGGTTGGATGGAGTACCCTTCAGGCTCACGCGGTCATTCTCGCCGAAGCCGCCTTCCGAACCGCCGGCAGTAGCAACCGATACGCCTGGCACGCGCTGCAGCGAGTCAGCAACGCTCTTGTCCGGCATCTTGCCCACATCTTCAGCGGTAATCACTTCAACCAGCGAATCGGCATTGCGCTTCTGGTTGATCGATTGTGCCAGCGCGGCACGCACGCCGGTCACGATCACGACGTTCTGCTCGGCCGGAGCAGCAGCCTGCTGTGCATGCGCCATGCCAGTGGTGGCGGTGAGGATGGCGACTGCAGTCGCGATCGGTGTCATATTGCGGTTCATTTACTCCCCCTAAGTATGGGCTGTCTCAAAGCCCGGTCTATTGTTACCAGTTTCTAAAACCACGTTCAAACCAATTGGACGCCAATATACCCCGATTGAATACCAGAACACTACCAATTTTCATATTTTTTTCACATGTTGTACTGAAAAGACATACCACTTTGGCCAGAAAAGCCTGCTGTTAGCGCTATCCCATGGGGAAGCGTGATGCGAGTGGCAGCATACCTCTGGTCATAAGGTCTTTTTTTGGTATTATCAGCCGCACCACAAAAGGGAGACCACATGGCATCGCTCGCGCAGATCATGGAAGACCTGGTGCAGACCAGTAGCCAGCCGCTATACCAGCTTCTGCAACGCGCCTTGCGTGATGCGATCAACCAGCACATGTTTGGCCCCGACGAAGCCCTGCCCGCCGAGCGCGTGCTGGCAGCCGACCTGAATATCTCCCGCATCACCGTGCGCAAGGCCATCGACGGGCTAGTGGAAGAAGGCTTGCTGGTACGCCGCCCGGGTTCCGGCAATTTCATCAACACCCGTATCGAAAAGAATTTCGCCAAGCTGACTTCCTTCTCGGAAGACATGCGGTCGCGCGGCCGCACGCCGCGCAGCGTGTGGCTGAAAAAATCGGAAGGCACGGTAACGCCGGAGGAAGCGCTGCGCCTGCGGCTTAGCCCTGGCGCACCGGTGTACCGGTATCACCGCATCCGCTTTGCGGACGAAGTGCCGATGTGCGTGGAGTACGCGACCATCGTGGCCGATGCGCTGCCTTCGCTGGAGTCGGTCGATGTGTCGATGTATGAGGCGCTTGAAGCTGCAGGGCACCGCCCGGTGCGCGCGTTGCAGCGCCTGTCCGCCCTGTTGCTGACGGGCGAACAGGCCAAGCTGCTGCAGGCGAAGGAAGGCGATGCCGGCCTGGCTGTCGAACGGCTTGGCTTCCTGCGCGACGGCCGCGCAGTGGAATTTTGCCGTTCGATCTTCCGCGGCGACATGTATGACTTCGTCGCGGAACTCTCGACACCTTAATCTTCGACGTAGCCCTTGCGCAGCTTCTCGTCGACCAGTTTTTCCATTTCCCGCATGGCGCGTTCCGGCGTTTCGAATTGCTTGAGCAGCGACTGGCCACTGCTGCCGATGCGGCCATAGCTGACGGTCAGCCCGGTGCCGCGCAGCGAAGCACGCCAGAACTTGCGGGAAGCACCCTGCTCAAAATGCAGGCTGCGCACATACTCTCCGGTCGCATCACCAGCAGGTGCATGGGCCTCTTCCGCGACGGCGGCTGCCACAGGCTGCCGTGCGAGCGGAATGGGATCAACCATCTGGTCCAGCGCCCGGTCTTCGCCGGACGACAGCATCGCCTCGATACGCTGCAGTACCGCCCCTGGATTATCCAGCCAGTCTTTGCCTGGAATGTCCAGCACGCGCCAGCCGAAACTGCGCAACACGCCGGGCCTGAACACATAGCGCTCCACGCTGTCGCCGACTGTTTCGGCCGGATTATCGAGCAGGATCGCCAGCGCATAGCCGGTCCCGGTGGCGTCGGCGATGGCCAGGTCGCAGCGGAATTGCGAGCGTCCGACATTGACATGCACCTGGTGCCCGCGTTCGCGCAAGGCAGCCGCTAAAGCGTCCCGGATACTGTCTTGCGGAATATCGCGGGTGAAGGCGTGGCGCGCCCCGTGGTTCAGCGCACCCAGCACCGATTGCGCACGCTCGAACTGGCCAATGGCGCTGGCCTGCGCAAACTGGAGGAAAGCCCGCAACGCGGCCGCACCGTCGTTGTGGACATTGGTAATCGCTTCGGCATGGATGGTCGACACCACCGCCATGCGATGGCGCGCACGGCTGAAGATTACGTTCAGGCGCTTTTCTCCGCCGCGCTGGTTGATCGGGCCGAAGTTCATCAGCATCTTGCCGTCAGGGCCAGGCGCATAGCAAATGCTCAGGATGATCACATCGCGTTCGTCGCCCTGCACGTTTTCCAGGTTTTTTACGAACAGGCCGTTGAACTGGTCATCATCCTCGCGCACGTATTCCCGCTCCAGGCGCGCCGCGAAGTCTGCATCTTCCTCCGCCAACGTTTCCAGTGCGGCATCAATCGCCCCTTGCTGCGCTTCGGAAAACGCCACGATGCCCAGGCTCAGGCCCGTTTCGCGCCTGAGCATTTCGCGAACCGTGTGCGCGATATAGCGCGCCTCCGCTTCGTTGCGGCGACTGATATACACGCCATCCGCCACCTGGTGGAAGCTGACCGGGCGTGCCATCAACACTTCGGCCGCTGTGACGCCGACGCCTTCGTCGTCGGAGCGGCGCGGCGTGGCCAGCGCAGACTCCTGCTCCAGCACCCGGTCAGGAATCGTCACCAGGCGTCCTTCATAGAAGGCAGCGTTGGAGAAGCTGATCAGCGATTCGTGGCGGCTGCGGTAGTGCCAGGCCAGCAAAGTCGCCGGCAGGTTGCGCGCCGCCTGGTTCAGCAGGCTGTCCGCATCGAGGTTGATGGCGATGCGTTCGCCGCCCTCCTCCACCATGATCTCGTCCTCCCCTTCAGCAGCGCTCGCGCTGAAGAAGCTGGTCGGCGGAAGCTGCATTTCGTCGCCCACCACCACGACCTGGCGCGCGCGGCAAAGCGCAGGCACCGCTTCCTCGGTCGGGATCTGGCTGGCTTCGTCGAAGATCACTACGTCGAACAGGTCGGCGGATAGCGGCAGCGTGTCGGACACGGACAATGGGCTCATCAGCCAGATCGGCTTCAGGTCGTTCACCACCAGCCCTGTCTCGTCATCGCTCAGGTCGCGGATGGAGCGATGGCGCATGCTCTTGCCGAATTCGTGTTCGAGCTCGCGGCGCCCGGTTGCGTACAGCTTCTTGAACGCCTTGGCGTCTTCATCGAGCTGGGTTGCCGAAGTAGCCGAAACCCGAACATGCTCGCTGAAGCGCTCGTGCTGCGTAGCCTGCACGACCTGCGCGTTCAGCGCCAGCAATTCACGCTGCTGCAATGCTACGGCGTGTACCGCCTGCGCCAGTGCCGCGCCATTGAAACCTGCGAGCACGGTGTCCGCCCGCAAGATCCGGCGAAACGCTTCGTCGGCGACCAGGGCATCAAGGCCTTGCGGCGCATGGTCGAGGCCCTGCAAGACTTGCGTGCAGGCCGGGTCAGCGGAATGTACCGCACGCAACAAAGGCAGCATGTCCGGCAAATCGTCCAGCGCTTCGCGCAAATCGCGCAGCAGTTCGGCGAGTTCGCCCAAACGCATGCCCGCGTCCAATGCCAGGTCCTGCCCAACGCTCCGCGCCAGGCTGGCCAAGGCCTGCAGCGAGGCCGCTTCGGCACGTGCCGCGGCAATAGCGTCGGCCGACTGGCGCAGCCGAGCCACCAGCGCGGATGGGCCATCGGGCTTGGCAAGCCGTTGCTCGAGTTCATCCAGCGCGTGCAGGAAGGCTTGCATGTCGCTGACGCCGTATTGCTGCTGGCTGGTTGCGGCAAATGCCGTCAGGTTAGCCTGCGACGCATGTTCCGCCGCCAGCGCTTCCAGCACCTGCCGGTAGCCCGGGCGCACTGCGTGACGGCTGAAATCATAGCGCCGCTGAATTTCACCGCGCAGGCGCCACCATGACGGCTGCAGCCAGCGCAGGATGGAACCCTCCAGGCGCCCGGCCAGCTCCAAGGCCGCTGCCGTGTCGCCTGGCGTCAGCTTGTCGCGCCAGTTTGACGTTGCCTCCTGCGCCTTCGCCACGGATTGCACATGGCCAGCCATCGTACTGCGCACATTCATCAGGCCCGCGTACTGCGGCGAACTGTGGTCGAGCAGGGAGAGATGGCGCGCGAGGCCGGTGTCCAGCAGCCACTGGCTGTCTGTCGCATCGCGCAGCGCTTGCGGCAGCGTCTCGCCGAATCCTGGCTCCAGCGTATCCAGCAGGGTCTCCGCCTCATGGCACAGCTTCTCGATCCGGCCGTAGGCATGCTCGTCCCTCACCACGGAACTGGCAAGACGTGCAAACGGGTGCGCCGCCAGGCTGTCCAGGCCAAAGCGCTCGCGCATCGCGCGATGCAGGCGTTGCACCAGTTCCCGCTGCTGGTCCCATGCCGCCAGTGAAGGCAGGCGTTCGCGCCATGCATGGGATATTTCCGGCACGGCTGGCGCCTGGGCCAGGCGCCGCATCAGGGCGCGCACAGAAGCTCCCAATTCAGCCGGCGCAGCGGCCAATGCCGCTTCAAAGGCATCGATGCCGGCTTGCTGTGTGGCCAGGGCGTCGGTGATCTGCGCACGGCGCGCAGCCAGGGCTTCGCTGGCTGGCGGCTGCGCGACCCATTTTTCATAACAGCCGCGAAGGTCGGCGATGTATGCCTTCTTGTCGGCCTGCGAGTCGTGAATCAGGCAGCACAGGGAATCCAGCCCGCTTTGCTTCAGGCGATGGAACACCACGTCGAGCGCGGCCCGCTTTTCGCATACAAAGAGCACACGCTTGCCGCGTCCTGCGAAATCGGCAATCAGATTGGTGATGGTCTGGGATTTGCCCGTGCCAGGCGGCCCCTGGATGATGAAACTGCCTTGCGTGCGGGCCAGCCGCACCGCAGCGTTTTGGGTGGCATCGGCCGCCACCACATTCCATTGTTCCGCATGCCCCAGCGGTGGTGGAACGCCTGCCTCCAGCGCCCGTGGCTCGATCGAGAAAATCCGGTCGAACGAAGGATTTGGCGCGGGATCGTCCAGCAACTGGGCGTAATCGCGCACCAGCGACATCTTGCGGTAATTGAAGTTGGCCAGGGTTACCTGGGTCAGGTCCAGGTCCCATGCATAGCGGTGGCCTTCCGTTTCTTCCAGTATGTAGCCGGAACGGTCCTCCGCTTCCGCCGCCGGCGCACTCATATACGCCATGCGATGCCGCGCCGTCGGCGCAGCTCCAGCCTCGAAACGCTGCGGCAATTCGCTTGGGCGAACCCAGTGCTCAAACAATGCGCGTCCCAGCGGCCGGTAATCATCGGCAGCATAGCTATACGGCGGCAGCCAGCTTTCTCCGCGCCTGGCGCCGGCCGTTGCGCGGCGGCGCTGGTACTGCTTCAGGCGCTGCAAGGCTTTCTGGCGCACCATGCGCACCGAAGCTTTTTCTACCAGGCGCAATTCGACTGCCGGCTCCGACTGGCGGATCTGGCCCAGGATATCGGCATGCACCTCGGCCAGCGAGGTCCGGGACAGGTCCACGGTTTCGCCCAGGCGGATACCGTAAAGCTGGTTTAACTGGTGCCGCAGCACTGGATTGAATTCCGCCTCGCCACCGGCGCACTGGATGACGTACTGGTCGCGCACTCCTTTGCGCTTGACCAGTTCGACCGGAAGCCAGAGCAGCGGCGTCGTGATGCGCTCCTCCGGCGCTTCCTTGAGGTTGTGCCAGCGCAGGAAGGCGATTACCAGGCGCAGGTTGCTGAAGCCATATTCTGCCCGGTCACGCCGGGTCTCGCTGATCAACTGGTCCAGGGCCGCAGGCAGGTACGGCTGGTCGTCAAAACGCAGCCAGCTTTGCAGCGCCACAGGTTTGCCCGCCACCAGTTCGGCCGCAAACGGACCGCCCCAGGTGCAGATCTGTTCCGCGCGGATGCTTTCGACCTGCAGCATCAGAGGCACGCTGGCCACAGTCAGGTTGACCGTCGCCGCAGTGGGCCGGAAGTACAGCAGGCGGTTGCGGCGCGACAGGTCGAACAGGCGGTCACGCAAATGATTCAGCACCGCCGTGCGGCGTGGCGCTGCCCCGCTGGCGCCGGCCAGCGCACGCTCCACGTCCAGGACTTGCGGCTGGTCGCGCCAGGTGCGCAGGCGAGCCTCCAGCGCAGCCACGTCGGTCGCGCGCTGGTGCCGGTTCACTTCGGTCATTTCGACGATGACCGCGGCGACAATCGGATGCAGGCGGTCGTGCAGCAGGAACAGGTTGCGGCGCGCGTCGGCAAACTGCTGCAAGTCCTGCTCGTCCCGGAAGTCCAGGCCGCACGCCAGGCTGGCGAGCAGCATGCCGAGCATATACACGTCGCTGATTTCATCATGGTGCCCGGCCAACAGCTCCCAACTGCCCGGCCCCGGCAGGTGGACTGGCCGCGTAATGGGTGCGGCCAGGTCCAGCTGAACCTCCAGGTTGCTGGTTTCGATCCCGTTTTCCTCAGTACGCTCGCGCTCCAGCTCTCCCACGATGTTCAGGCCGGAAGCCGGATGCGGCTGTACTTTATGGATGGCGGAAATATCCATGCGCGGCGGCTGGCCTTCCGCATGCCGCAGGCCTAAAACGCCGTCGCCACCGACCACTACGTTGTCCGGATCGAGTGCGGCCACCCTGCCTTGCGCATGCAATGCAGCGACCTCGTTAAACAAAGGCAGCAGCAGAACCAGCACATCGTCAGTCGACAATGCGGCCCCGTCCTGCGCCTCGATCAATTGGCGCAGGGTGCGCGCCGTTGCGTCATGCTCGCTCATTCTTTCAACTCCTTGGCCAGCTGACGGTTATAGCGGTCCAGTTCCCGTTTGCCAAAGCCGGCGTCACGCCGCAGGTTGCGGCGCAGGCCTTCCAGGCTGCCCAACTGCTGCGCCACCTGGCCGGCGCGCAGCAGTGCCGGCTCACGCTGGTCGGCGTCGGCCAGTGCCAGGTCCAGCATGAGTGCATTCAGGTAATCGCGCACTGCGTCGTCGACGGCGTCCTCGCCGAAGGCCTCGGGTGCAATCACGGGTTCGCTACTGCTCCAATCGGGGAACAGCGTGCGCACTTGCGCCAGCACAGCTTCGCTCGCAAGCTCGGTGCCATCCAGGAAATAGGCGAGGAAGCCGCGCGTCATTTCCTGCAGGCGCAGTTGGCCCGGCAAATCCAGTTGCGCAAGCGCCAGGCGGCCATGCAGGCGCGAATCGATCCAGCTGTCCAGGTTCGCTGCGCCCTCCCACCACAGCGACAGTGCGCGTGCGCGGATAAAGGTCTCCGGGTGGCTATGCGCCATGCTTGCGCCGGCCTCGCTCGACTCAATCTCGCTGGCCTGGCGCAGATAGGCTGCCGGATCGACAGTGCCGATGCCGGTTTGTACTTTCACCAGCGTCGACACTGCCGGCCCCACGGCTCCCGCTGCAATGGCGCCGCCGCGGTCGGCAAACAGCTCCGTGTGCAGGGCGAATCGGCGGTAGGTCTCACGCAGGCTCGCGCTGGCGTCAGGCGATGCCAGTGCGTCGGCAAGAATACGCTCGGCAACGAGGAAGCTGCCTTCGTTCCCGGACCAGAGCACGTAATGCGCGAGTTCATGCCCGAAGAGCGCCAGCAATTCGTCCTGCGACAGGCGCTCCAGCACCGGCCCTTGCAGCACGATGTGCACCTCGTCCGGCACGAATACCAGTGCCGCGTTCATTTCCTGCCCCGGGGATTGGTACAGCGTAGCCGGCGCCAGGATGCCGAGCCTGACCATTGCTTGCGCCAGGACCTGGTGCACGCCGGCGTGGCCTTGTTCCTCAATGCGATAGGTGTCGCGCAGAAGCAGCGCACGCAGCGTTTCGCGTTGCTCGTCCTCATTCCGGCGCGCGCTGGCCCAGCGCCATACATCCGGCTCGTGACGGCGCAGGTGGTCGACGACCTTGGCGTGATAGGCCAGTGGTTGCAACTCCATGCGATCTCCCTAGCGCTTGGCTTTCGAGGCGTCGCTGGCGATCACCACGGACAATTTTGCTGGATCGATATGCTTGCGGAAGGCCGCGCTCACCTGCTCCGCCGTCAATGCTTTCAGCTTCGCTTCATATTCCTTGCTCCAGGCGAAGGTGCGGCCCAGGTAGCGGAAGTGCGACCAGGCGCCGGCCACCACGTCATCTTTCGAGCGGTTTTGCACGCGCTGCTGCATCAGGCCCGATTTGGCTCCCGCCACTTCCGCTGCGGTGAAACCGTTCTTCACGGCGCGCTCGAGCTCCTGGCGGACAGCCGCTTCCAGCTTGACCATGTTCTGCGGCGCTGCAATCGCTTCAATACTGAAGCCGCCCGCATCGTCAAGGTCGCCGGCATCGAGCGAGGAACCGCCGCCGTAGGACAAGCCTTCCTTCTGGCGAATCCGGTCCATCAGGCGCGACTTCAGGCCGCCATTGCCGAAGATGTAGTTCGCCACCTCCAGCGCCGGGTAATCCGCGTCGTCCGTGCGCAGCGGAATGTTGATGCGCGCGGCGAACATGCCGTTTTCCTTGTCTGGCGCATCCAGCGTGATGCGGGTCGCGGCCTTCTCGACATGCTTGTCCAGGATCGGCGCATACGCCGCCTTGCTTTGCCAGCCAGCCAGTTCTTCATTGACGACCTTGACCAGTTCCGCCTTGTCGAAGTCACCCACCACGGACAGCTCGCCGCGCGCAGTGCCATAAAACTCATCGTGATAGGCCTTCACGTCCGCCAGCTTCATCGCTTTGACCGCTTCAATCTGTTCATCAAGGGTCATCACGCTGCGCGGGTCGCCTTTTGGCCAATGGTCGAAGTACTCGGCCAGCTTCCGGCCAGCCATTGCCTGCGGATCATTGCGGGAAGCTTCAATGCCGACGATCCACTGCTGGCGCATCTGCTCGAACTCCGCTTCCGGGAACGAAGCATCCTTCAGCACGTGGGCCACCAGGCGCAGCGCAGCCGGCAGATTCTCGCGCGTCGTCTCGAAGTGATAAAGGCTGCCGGACATCTTGAGCTTCGACATCGCATCCGCCAGTTGCGCGCGCGAATATTTGCTGGTGCCGCGCGCCAGCATCTGGTCTGCCGCCGCCGACAGCATCTGCTTGCCGAACTGGTTCTTTTCATCGCCCCAGTGCAGGCGCAAGTCCACCGCCACAGTCTCGCCGCGGTTTTTCTTCGGCAGCAGCGCCAGCTTCAGGCTGCCGATGTCCTTGAGCTCCGTGCGGGCCATGATGTTGTCCTGGCTCGGATCGAAGTTCTCGGATGTCAGCGCGCTGGCCTTGCTCTTGTAATCCTTGACCAGCTCGGCCGCCGTCGGCGCCGGGCCGATTTCCGCACGCTGCGGCGCGTCGTCCGGGATGAAGATGCCGACAGTGCGGTTATCGCGCTTCATGTAGCGCCCCGCTGCTTCCGCAACCTGGGCGGAAGTGATCGCCGCCAGGCCGTCGCGGCCCTGGAACAGCAGCCGCCAGTCGCCCAGCGCAATATGCTCGCTCAGGGCCACGCCGACCTGCTGCGGATTGTTCAACGCCTTTTCGATCGAATTGCTGTACTCGCGGCGTGTACGCTCCATTTCCTCTTCGGTCGGCGGCTTCTTTGCAAAGCCTTCGACCGTGGCAATCAGCTCATCGCGCACCGGCTCGATCGGCTGGCCCATTTTCACCACGGCGCCGAACACTTGCAGGCTGGGCGCAAAGCCAGGCTGGCTCATGGAAAACACCTGCGCCGCCTTGCCGCTTTCGACCAGTTCCTTGTGCAGGCGGCCATTCGGCGTATCGCCCAGCACCTGTCCCATGAAGGCCAGCGGGTCGGCATCATTATGCAGGCCCGATGGGACCTTGTAACCCACCAGGACGATCTGCACGTCCCCTTTGCGGCGCACCGCGTACTGGCGCTCGCCGTCCTGGGTTGGTTCCACGGTCCAGAACTGCGGCAGCTTGCGCTTCGGCTTCGGAATCGCACCGAAAGTCTTGCTGATCCAGACCAGGGTCTGCGATGGATCGAACTTGCCCGCCACCAGCAGCACCGCATTATCCGGCTGGTAGTAGGTGCGGTAGAAAGCTTGCAGGTTCTCGATCTTGACGTTCTCGATGTCGCTGCGGTTGCCGATGGTGGAACGGCCGTAGCTGTGCCAGTCGTAGGCAATGCTCTCCATGCGCTTGTACAGCACTTCGAACGGGCTGTTCTCGCCGCTCTCGTACTCATTGCGGACGACAGTCATTTCCGAATCCAGGTCCTTCTTCGCGATGAAAGACCTGGTCATGCGCTCGGCTTCCATGTCCAGCGCCCACTTCAGGTTTTCCGGGCTGGCCTGGAACACCTCATAGTAATTGGTGCGGTCCAGAGAAGTGGTGCCATTGAACTCCATGCCGCGCTCGGAGAACTGCTGCGTGATATTGCGATGCTTCGGCGCGCCCTTGAACATCAGGTGCTCCAGCAAGTGCGCCATGCCGGTCTCGCCATAGTTCTCATGGCGCGAGCCGACCAGGTAGGTGACGTTGACGGTCACCGTCGGTTTCGACGCATCGGGGAACAGCAGGACTTTGAGCCCGTTGGGCAGGCGGTATTCGGTGATGCCTTCGACGGAAGGGCCCTTGGCAACGCCGGCGGGCAAGGTCTGGGCAAGAGCGGAAGAAGCGGTCAGCAGCAGCGCTGCGACATATCGGATTTGCATGGGGTTCTGCTCATGTTGGCAAAACCCTATCCTACGACACTTACGCCTTTTCGTCAGGTAGCAGACAGGCCTCGACGACCTGCAGCTTGTTATCCTTGGCGAATTCCTTAACGAAGTTGTAAGCCATCGGCTGGATTTCGCGCAGGCCTTCGTTGACGACAACGGCCTTGATGCCGTTGACGACGGTCGGCGTGACGTAGGGCGAGAACTGCAGGTGGGCATGGCGGCCGCCGGAGCCTTCCGGGCGGAAGCACGACAGTACACCGGCCAGTCGTTCCGCCCAGTCGCTTGGACGGAATTGTTTGCCGTCGGTCGTAAGCCCAAGAATGAAGAACTCGCTGGCCATATACCTGAAACCCAGTTGCTGTGAGGAACCCCAGTATTATATCTTATAGAAGACTTGAACGGGGTCCCAGGTTCAGGTCATTTTAGCCGAGCCACACCGCTCCGGACAGCAACAGCAGCAACATCATCCACAGCAGCAGCGCGCGCCATACCAGGCCGACCGTGCTTTGCAAGGCGCGCACGCCCGGTTCATCGCCCGGCAACTGGTCCACTTCCATGTCGCTGATGTCGACGGTAGCCGCATCGGACGGGATGATCTTGGCCGCGTTTTCATTCGGCGTACCGAGGCGCACGCCCATGGCGCCGCCGCCCGCCGACAGGATGATGCCGATCGCTTCATCCTTCCAGCGATGGGCGAAATTGCGCCAGGCGTAGATCGCATCTTCGAAATTGCCGACCACGGCAAATGCGACTGCCGTCAGGCGGGCCGGAATCCAGTCGATCCAGTAGAAGGCCTTGGCGGCAAAGATGCCGAAGGCTTCCTGGCGCATGTGTTCCGGCTCATTCCAGGCGCGGGCCAGGTATTCGGACACGCGGTACAGGATGGCGCCGCAAGGACCGAGCGGCATCAGGAACCAGAAGAACACGCCGAACACGTTGCGGTGGGTGGTCACCAGCGCCTTCTCCACGGCGATGCGGGAGATCTCGGTCACTTCCATGCCCACGGTTTCGATCTTGCACCACTCGGCCAGCAGCGCGCGCGCCTGGCTTTCATCGCCCGCATTCAGCGCCAGCTGGATTGAGGTGAAGTAATGGCTGTAGTGGCGGAAGCCCAGCGTCAGGTAAACGATCAGCACGTTCCAGGCAAAGGCCGCCAGCACCAGGTTGTAGCGCAGCAGCAGCCAGTACACCAGGCCGGCCGGCAGCGTCAGCGCGCCTACCAGCAGGAACCAGCCCATGCGGCCATGGCTTGCGTGTCCGGCATTGAACCACTGCTCCATGCGCACTGCCAGGCGCTTGAACTCGGCCCAGATCGGGTTGTCCGCTCGCAGGGGCTTCAGTTGCTCAAACAGCAAGGCCACGAGAATGGAGAGAAAAGTCATCTATATCCTTTGATTAGCAGTACCACAATGCCCGCTACGATAGCTTATGCGCGCAAGAAATGAAACAGGTTGCGCAGCATGCCGGCCGTTGCGCCCCAGATAAAATAATTCTGGTACGGCATCGCGTAAAAAGTGCGGCGGCCGTTCGGCAGTTCAGCCGCCAGCCGCTGGTGATTGGCGCCATCCATCAGGAAGTGGAACGGCACCTCGAAGATTTCCGCCACCTCGAACGGGTCGGCCTTCAGCTCGAAAGGCGGCGTCACCAGTCCCACCACTGGCGTCACGGCGTAGCCGGTGCCGGTGTAATACAGGGGCAGCGTGCCGATCACGTCGATATGGCGGCGATCGAGGCCGATCTCCTCTTCTGTCTCGCGCAGCGCGGTATCGATTGCGTCGGCGTCGGTAGGCTCGGCACGTCCGCCGGGGAAGGCCACCTGCCCCGCATGGTCGTTCAGGTGCGCCGTGCGCATCGTCAGCAGCAGGTAGACACCGTCTTCGCGCAGCACCAGCGGCACCAGTACGGAAGCAGGCGTTGGCTCGCCGCGATGCAGGCCAAGCGGCGGCTCGGATGGTTCGGGCGTCCATTCCGGCGGCGAAGCAAAGCGCTGGCGCAGCCAGTCCGGCGCAAGGCGTTCCAGCATCACGGCAGCTTCGCCGGCGATCGCTTCAATCGGGAGTTGGGTCGGGTCGAAAGGTGTTTTAGCCATGGGCCGCATTGTACCAAGCTGAAAAAAAAGGACGCCCGAAGGCGTCCTTTCCGAATCCGATACCGGGGTATGGATTACTCGGCAGCTGCAACCTTGCGGTTTGGCAGCTTTTCCTTGATACGTGCGGACTTGCCCGAACGCTCACGCAGGTAGTACAGCTTAGCGCGGCGAACGTCACCACGACGCTTCACTTCGATCGAAGCGATCAGTGGGGAGTACAGCTGGAAGGTACGCTCAACGCCTTCGCCGGACGAGATCTTACGAACGATGAAGTTCGAGTTCAGGCCGCGGTTACGACGAGCGATCACAACGCCTTCGTAAGCCTGGGCGCGCTTGCGGGTGCCTTCGACTACGTTCACGTTAACGATCACGGTGTCGCCAGGTGCGAACTCAGGGATGTTCTTGCCCAGGCGAGCGATTTCTTCTTGTTCCAGTTGCTGGATCAGGTTCATTTTATGACTCCAATTACCATCTTGCCGGCGCCAAAAAGATGCCCGGTAGAGGATGGGGTTGAAACACGGCAGGCAACATGCCTGCCACGGTACTACAACGGGTTTTTATAAACCCGCCAAAAACTTTTCGTCCTTCTTCGAGAGCAGGCCGGCTTCGCGGGCCTTCACCAGCAGGTCGGGACGCTTGCGCGCCGTCGCTTCCAGCATGCGCTCACGGCGCCACTTCTCGATCTCGGCGTGGTTGCCGCCCAAAAGCACCGGGGGCACGGCCTCGCCTTCGTAAATTTCTGGCCGCGTATAGTGCGGCGAATCCAGCAAGCCGTTGACGAAGGAGTCTTCGACTGCCGAAGCATCGGTATTCAGCACGCCTGGCAGCTGGCGCACCACGGCATCCATCAGGGCCATGGCAGGCAGCTCGCCGCCGGACAGCACGAAATCGCCGAGGCTGATTTCTTCGTCGATGCAGCGGTCCAGCAAACGCTGGTCCACCGCTTCGTAGCGGCCGCACAAAATCACGAGGCCGGGTTCCTGCTTCAGCTGCATCACGCGTTCGTGCGTCAGTTGCTTGCCTTGCGGCGACATGTACACCACGCGCGGCACCGGCAGGCCGGAAACCACCTGGCGCTGTTTAGCGGCCTCGATGGTCTGCTCCAGCGGCTTGGCCAGCATCACCATCCCCGGGCCGCCGCCGTAAGGGCGGTCATCCACGGTGCGGTGGTTGTCGGTGGTGAAATCGCGCGGATTCCACAGCGACAGGCCCCAGCGCTTCTGCTCGAACGCGCGGCGGGTTACGCCGGACTGCGTCAAGGCAGCGAACATCTCAGGGAACAGGGTAATGACGTCGAATTGCATTGTGCGGTTCCGGATTAGTAATCCAGGCCCCAGTCCACGATGATCTGCTTCGCGTCCTTGTCCACCTTGATAACAAACTGGCT
>Ga0102591_1000598_pt1 | contig 65877 bp, 53 predicted proteins | sample AraplaCol_mCL_r2_2_FD_76860 | JGI IMG/M metagenome (GOLD analysis project Ga0102591, IMG submission 76860) | Arabidopsis root microbial communities from North Carolina, USA - plate scrape MF_Col_mCL_r2 (SPADES assembly) (version 2) | ecosystem: Host-associated > Plants > Roots > Endosphere... | reverse complement strand
GCTTCGGCATCTGGTTCAGCCGGTTTGAGATAGGGGAACTCGACCTGCGCGTACTGTGATACGCGCAGATCACGTGTTACCCATGTCTCCGAACACCTGTTACCCATGTCTCCGGTCTGTACACCGCAGGCGGGAGAGGGGAGAAAGCAGAGAGGCCAGGTCAAATAACTAAGACCACAACGCCGGCAAACACTCCCCTGCCGCCGCTGCCAAGACCACATCTGCCGTCTCATCCAGCGCGGAAGGCTGCGGGTTGACCACAATCACCTTGGCACCATGCTCACGGGCCAGCCCCGGGAGTGCTGCCGCCGGATACACCAGCCCCGACGTTCCCACCACCAGACAGAGGTCGCAGTTTTGCGCCGCATGATCGGCACGGAAGCGGGCGACGCGTGGCAAATCCTCGCCAAACCAGACCACACCAGGACGCATCATCGCACCACACAGCGCGCAGTGTGGCGGGTCACCCGGGATCGGAGGCACCGTATCGCAGCGGCCACAGGTATCGAGCCATTTGTTGGCGAAGAGATTGCCGTGGAGTTCCACGACGTGTTCGCTGCCGGCCTGCTGATGCAAGCCGTCGATGTTCTGCGTGACGAGCGTGATCGATTTCGATTTGTCACCGGCGAGCGCCGCCAGCGCATAGTGCGCCGGGTTCGGCTTTGCGGCCGATACCAGTTCGCGGCGATGTTGATACCACTGCCAGACCAGCGCAGGCTGGCGCCGGTAGGCTTCCTCGGTCGCCAGTTCCTCGGGATCGAAGCGCGCCCAGAGTCCGGTCAGGGCATCGCGAAACGTGGGAACACCTGACTCGGCGGAGATACCTGCGCCGGTCAGGACGAAGATGTTCCGCGCGTCGGCAATCCACGCGCGAGCCTGCGCCAGCAGGGCGGCGTCGACGATCATGTCAGCGTGGCAGGCGACGCTGGCGAACGGCTTCGTACAGGCACACGCCGCTGGCCACCGAGACGTTCAGGCTTTCCACGCCACCCGCCATCGGGAGCGATACCAGGTCGTCGCAGGTTTCGCGCGTCAGGCGGCGCATACCTTCGCCCTCCGCACCCATCACGATGGCCGTCGGACCCTTGAAATCCACGTCGTACAGCGACTTCTCCGTGCCATCGGCCGTCCCGATCACCCAAATGCCGCGTTCCTGCAATTCGCGCAGCGTGCGCGCCAGGTTCGTTACGGTGATGTAGGGCACGGTTTCCGCGGCACCGCTAGCCACCTTGGCGACGGTCGCGTTCAAACCAACGCTACGATCCTTCGGCGCGATCACGGCATGGGCACCGGCACCATCGGCCACGCGCAGACATGCGCCCAGGTTATGCGGATCAGTCACACCATCGAGAATCAGCAGCAGCGGCGTGCCTTCGATGCCATCGAGCAGTTCGTCGAGGTTGAGTGCGAGCGACACATCTTCGGCACGCGCCACCACGCCCTGGTGGCGATCGGTACCAGCCATGCCACGCAGGCGGTCGCTATCAACGGGATGAAGCGTGACGTTAAGACTCTCCGCCAGGCGGATGAAGTCCTGCATGCGTCGGTCCTTGCGGTTCGCTTCGATATAGATGTCGGACACACTCTGCGCGCTCTGGCGCAGGCGTGCTTGCACGGCATGAAAGCCGATCAGGAGTTTGTGTTTAGCCATGGCGCGCATTGTACTCGCCATGGCCTCACTCAAACCGGCTTTTGGGCGACCGGAGTGGTCGCCCGCCATGTCACCGCTTGCGCGGTGTGCGGCTGGTCTTGCTGGCCGTCTTGGCCGGATGCTTGGCAGTCGCCTTGCGGGCGGTCTTCAAATGGCCGGGCTTCGGCTTGGCTGCCCGCTTGGCAGGTTTGCCGGCCGGCGCCTTCGCCGGTGCGCGTCCGTGAGATGTATGACCGACATGCGCATCGCGCGGCTTCAGCGGCGTGATCACGGCTTCAAACACAGGCTGCTCTTCGATCACTCGGTCGAGCGTTTCATCGAACGACTCTTCCGGCTTGGAAGTACCGCCCAACAAGGCTGCCAGCTGACGCCCCTTCTTGCGCGCCGGCACGGCATGCGCCGCGGGCACGCGCGGCGGCTCCGAGACACCGGCACGGCCACGCAATGTCTTGGCCGATGGCTCCTGCACCAGGCGAAAGTCGATCTTGCGCGCATCGAGGTCCACGCGCGACACCTGCACGCGCACCCGATCCGTCAAACGGTAGCGAATGCCAGTCCGCTCGCCGCGAAGTTCGTTGCGCGCCTCGTCGTACTGGAAGTAATCGCTGCCCAGTTCCGTCACGTGTACCAGCCCTTCCACATACAGCTCGTCGAGCTGGACGAAGATGCCGAACGATGTGACCGCGCTGACCGTACCGGCATAGTCGCTGCCGAGCTTGTCGCGCATGAAGTAGCACTTCAGCCAGGCTTCCACATCGCGCGATGCCTCGTCGGCACGGCGCTCGTTAGCCGAGCAGTGCAGGCCGAGTTCGTCCCAGATGGCTTCGTTGCGCTTGGCACGCGCGGCGGCGTTCGCGGCGCGCTTCTCAGCGTCGGCGGCCTGCATGCGGCGAGCCTTCGGCGAGATCTGCGTATTGAACTCGGTGCCCGGGCCAAAGGCCGGTTGGTACTTCGTATGCGCAAGAATCGCCTTGATCGAACGATGCACGAGCAAGTCCGGATAGCGCCGGATCGGACTCGTGAAGTGCGCATAGGCTTCATATGCCAAGCCGAAGTGGCCAATGTTGTCCGGGCTGTAGACCGCCTGCTGCATCGAGCGCAGCAGCATGGTCTGCAGCATCGGCGCGTCGGGACGGGACTTGATCTTGTCCATCACCTCGGCGTAATCCGATGCCTGCGGCTTGTCTCCGCCACCCAGCGACAGCCCTGAAGTCTTCAGGAATTCCCGCAGATTCTTGAGTTTTTCTTCACTCGGGCCCGCGTGGATACGGTATAGCGCCGGATGCTTGAAGCGTTCGAGGAAGTCGGCTGCGCAGACGTTGGCCGTCAGCATGCACTCTTCGATCAGGCGGTGCGCATCGTTGCGCGTGCGCGGCAGGATCTGCTCGATCTTGCCCTGCGCATTGCAGACGATATAGGTCTCGGTGGTGTCGAAATCGATGGCACCGCGTTCGCGGCGGGCCTTTAGCAAAACCTGGAACAGTTCGTACAGGTTCTGCAGGTGCGGCACGAGATCGGCACGCTTGTGCGCTTCCGGACCCTTGGTGTTCGACAGGATCGACCAGACCTCGTTATAGGTCAGGCGCGCCTTCGAGTGCATGACCGCCGGATAGAACTGGTAGCCCTTGAGCTCGCCCTTGGCCGTGATCACGGCATCGCAGACCATGCAGAGACGATCCACCTCTGGATTCAGCGAGCACAGCCCGTTCGACAGCTTCTCGGGCAGCATCGGAATCACGCGGCGCGGAAAGTACACCGAGGTGGCACGATCCAGTGCGTCGGCGTCCAGCGGCGTGCCCGGACGCACATAGTGCGAAACGTCGGCAATCGCCACGATCAGGCGCCAACCCTTCGCACGTCCGATCTTGACCGGCTCGCAGTAGACCGCATCGTCGAAGTCCCGTGCGTCTTCACCGTCGATCGTGACCAGCGAGACATCACGCAGGTCGATACGATGATCGAGGTCAGCCTGGCGCACCTCGTCGGGCAGCGCCTGCGCTTCCTTGGCCGCACCCGCCGAAAACTCATGCGGCACGCCATACTTGCGCACCGCGATCTCGATCTCCATGCCGGGATCGTCGATATCGCCAAGCACTTCCACCACACGTCCCACGGGCTGCACGTAGCGGTCCGGCCATTCGGTCAGTTCGACGCTGACGATCTGCCCCACTCGCGCCTTGCCCTGGGCCTTGGGCGGAATCAGGATGTCCTGGCTGATGCGCTTGTCCTCTGGCGCCACCACGAGCACACCATTCTCGGACAACAGCCGGCCAATCACGAAGCGGTTGGCCCGGTCCAGGATCTCGACGATCTGGCCTTCCGGACGTCCGCGACGGTCGTAGCCCACCACGCGCACCTGCGCGCGGTCGTTGTGCATGGCCTTCTGCAGTTCACGCTCGGGCAGGAAGATATCGTCGTCGCCGTCGTCGCGGATCAGGAAGCCAAAGCCATCGCGATGGCCCTGCACGCGGCCGGTCACGAAGTTAGGCTGATGGGCCAGCTCGTAGCGGCCCTTGCGATTGAGTTCGATCTGCCCGTCGCGTTCCATTGCGGCCAGACGTTTCTGGAAGCCGTCATGCTCCTTGCGCGTGACGGACAGGGCCTTGGCGATATCGCCTGCCGAAAGGGGCGACCCCGAAGTTCTCAATACGCCCAGGATTTCTTCCCGGCTCGGGATCGGATAGTTGTTTTGATTCAATTTTTCTGGAAACTATTTGACAATCGTTTTGCGGTCGCTATAATGGCCGCTTCGGTTGTTTCGACACCTGCCCAGGTGGCGGAATTGGTAGACGCACTAGGTTCAGGTCCTAGCGGTGGCAACACTGTGGAGGTTCGAGTCCTCTCCTGGGCACCAAGATTTAGCGAGAAACCCGCAACGCACGTTGCGGGTTTTTTGTTTTTGCGTCGCCGAATCTTTCAAATCCTCTCCCCTCGTTGCTTTGTCCATGGCTCATTTCTGAGTTCGAGCCGTGGATGAGTGTATCAGTTTCAGTGTCGATTCCGGCATTATCTCGCCATCTTTGCAAGTTCGATCGCCGAAAATGCAGCATTTCTTCCTCGCAGCCTGTTGCTACACCGCCCGGCCCCGCTGATGGAAAGGTTGACCCATCGCTGATCTGTAACTACCATGGTTTCACATTGAGATTTCCCCATGAGCACCAGTAGCCGGTTTGCCGTCGCCGTCCATATCCTCACGCTGCTTGCACAGGCCGAGGGTCCGGTGCCATCGTCCATGATTGCCGGCAGCGTGGGCACCAACCCCGCGCTGATCCGCCGCATGATCGGAGCGCTGACCGAAGCCGGGTTCGTGAGCACGACAATGGGCAGCACCGGCGGCGCAATGCTGGCGCGCCCGGCGTCGGCCATCACACTGCTGGACGTGTTCCGCGCCACCGAAACCACGGCGCTGATCACGCTGCACCAGAGCGCGCCCAACCCGGCGTGCATGGTCGGCCGCGAGATCACCGGTGCGCTGCAGGTCGTGGCCGACCGTGCGCAAGCCGCGATGGATGCTTCGCTCAAGGAGATCACGATTGCCAGCATGCTCGGCGAAGTCGAACATGCCGCCCGGCGCCGCAAGCGCTGATTTTTTTACCTCGATATGTAACCACATTGATTACATATCATTCGCTACTATGAAGGAGCCATCATCATGAAGATCGCCATTATCGGCGCCACCGGCAACGTGGGCACCCGCCTGACCGACGAAGCGCTGCGTCGCGGCCATACCGTCACTGCCCTCGCCCGCCAGGCTTCAAAGCTTCCTACACGCGACGGCGTCGTCGCAAAGGATATCGACGTGAGCAATGCCCAGGTCCTGGCCGATGCACTGCGCGGCAGCGATGTCGTCATCAGCACCGTCCGATTCCTGCAAGCCACGACCTCGCAGATCACCGACGCCGTCAAGGCGGCGGGAGTGAAGCGTTTGCTGGTGGTGGGAGGCGCGGGCAGTCTCTACATCGCGCCGGGCAAGCAACTGGTCGACACCCCGGAATTCCCGGACGCGTACAAGGCCGAAGCCTCGGCCGGTCGTGACTTCCTGAATGCGCTGAAGAAGGAAACGTCGCTTGAGTGGACGTTCCTGTCGCCGTCGGCCCTCTTCACGCCGGGCGAGCGCACCGGCAAGTTCCGACTGGGCAAGGAGGATTTGCTCGCCACCGCGGACGGCAGCTCGATCTCGATGGAGGACTACGCAATGGCCATGCTCGATGAGATCGAGCAGCCAGAACATGTGCGGGAGCGGTTCACCGTAGGGTACTGATACCTCGATCCGTACCTTGGAGCACCCCTCCGCCGCGCGGGCGGAGGGGTGCCGCAGACTCAGGCTGCCGAGTCGTCGTCCAGCAGGCTGGCGCGCTTGCCGCGCTTGAGCCAGGCCGCCAGATTGTGTGGGCGCAGCGTGTCGTATTCCTCGAACGGCTGATGAATCCATGGGTTCGAAGGCAGGAACGTCACGTGGTAGTTGGGCTCAACCTTGGAGCACGCCTTGTACCAAAGCACCGCCGAGCGCACGTCGGTCACTTCAGGATAGCGCTCCTTCAGGTGGCGACCCACTCGCTCCAGCGTCACACCCGAATCGACGAGGTCATCCACCAGCAGGATTCGCCCTTCCAGGTTGCCACGCGTCATCGTGATGTATTGCGCAATGTCGAGCGTGCCCTGCTGCGTGCCGGCAGCTTCGCGGTACGAACTCGTCGCCAGGATAGCTAGCGGCACATCGAAAATACGCGACATCTGATCACCCACGCGCAGACCGCCTCGGGCCAGGCACAGGATCTGATCGAACTTCCAGCCCGATTCATGCACGTTCAGCGCGAGACGCGCGATCAGTCGGTGGTAGTCATCCCACGAGACCCAGAGGTTCTCGTCATCATTGGTTGGCAGGTTCATGGCAATCTTCTGATATCAGCGGCTTCGTTGGCCGATGGATAAAGCATCGGCCCGCATATCGCGGGCCGAATATCTTCAGTGAGGCCGTGGCGCGGGTGGCGCCACGGTCCTGCACACTGCATTGACCGGGGCTTAGGCCACCAGGTACGGATGGCGCAGCAGGATCGTCTCGTCTCGATCCGGACCGGTCGAGATCATGTCGATCGGGATACCGACCACTTCCTCGATGCGCTTCAGGTACACGCGTGCCTGTTCCGGCAGCGCATCCCAGGTCTTCACGCCAAACGTCGACTCGTTCCAGCCCGGGAATTCTTCATAGATCGGCTGGCATGCGGCCACGGCATCCGAGCCACGCGGCAGGATATCGACCCGCTTGCCGTCGAGCTCGTAGCCCACGCACAGCTTGATCGTTTCCAGACCGTCCAGCACGTCGAGCTTGGTCATGCACACGCCAGACACACCATTGATCTGTACCGAACGCTTCAGCGCAGCGGCGTCGAGCCACCCCGTGCGGCGCGGACGGCCCGTAACAGAGCCAAATTCCTTGCCGACATTGGCCAGACGCACACCCACGGCATCCTGACGGGCAGGGTTATCGTGGTCGTACAGTTCGCTCGGGAACGGACCAGCGCCCACGCGGGTGCAGTAAGCCTTGGTGATGCCAAGGATGTAGTTCAGGCGGCCCGGACCGACGCCAGCGCCCGCAGCAGCCGCACCGGCCACGCAGTTGCTCGAGGTCACGAACGGGTACGTGCCGTGATCGACGTCGAGCAGCGTGCCTTGCGCGCCTTCGAACATCAGGTTGCCACCTGCTTCATTCACGGCATACAGCTCGGCCGACACATCGGCGATCATCGGCTTCAGGCGCGGCGCATAGGCCAGCATCTCGTCGAGGATCTGCTGGTAGTCCACAGCTTCGGCGCCCAGGTACTGGGTCAACATGAAGTTGTGGAACTCGACGTTCTCGCGCAGGCGTTCGGCGAAATGCTCCGGGTTGAACAGGTCTTGCACGCGCAATGCGCGGCGGGCGACCTTGTCTTCGTAGGCCGGGCCAATGCCACGACCGGTCGTGCCAATCTTGGCAGCACCACGGCGGGCTTCGCGCGCCTTGTCGATGGCAACGTGGTACGGCAGGATCAGCGTGGTGGCTTCGGAGATGCGCAGGCGGTTCTGCACTTGCAGGCCGGCGCTTTCCAGTTCCTCGATCTCACGGAACAGCGCTTCGGGCGACAGGACCACACCGTTACCGATGTAGCAGACGGTACTGGCGCGCATGATGCCCGAGGGGATCAATCGCAGGATCGTCTTCTTGCCGCCGATAATGAGCGTGTGGCCAGCGTTGTGGCCGCCCTGGAACCGCACCACGCCCTTTGCCTGGTCGGTAAGCCAATCGACGATTTTTCCCTTGCCTTCGTCACCCCACTGGGTTCCGATCACGACGACATTGCGTCCCTGGCTTACTGCGGATGCGGACATGTTGAATTGGTCAGAAGGTTAAAAACGTATTCTACTCTCGTTGCCGGACGGTTCCCGGTTTTCGGGCCCCTCTCGGACAGACGTTTACCGCCCTTCGCGGGCGATAATAGGCCGCCGCGAGCAGCAAACGTCATTTTGAGAGCACGGAAAACAGGCCGGCAGGACATGCCGGCCCGGCGAAAAGTCAGCGGGGGACCACCACCCAGGCGTCGCCCTGCCGCTGAAGCTGACGGTCGCAGTTGAACTCATCGAGCTCGTGCGTATGACCCGGCAGCGACTGAATCACGATCTCGCCAGCGTCGCGCAGCGTGGCAATCGTCGACCGCAATGCGGGATCGGCGTCCCACGGCGCAAAGATCGCCAGGGCGCGGACCTCGACTGGCGACAACGCCGCCACCTCACGCAGATCAAGCGAAAAACCGGTAGCCGGCCGGGCACGGCCAAATGCCTCGCCTACCTTGTCGTAGCGGCCGCCACGTGCAACGTAGTTCGGCAGGCCGGACACGTACGCGGTGAACATCACGCCGCTGTGGTAGTGATAGCCGCGCAGATCGGAAAGGTCGATGTTGACGCTGGCATCACGGACCTGATTGGCCAGCGCCGCCAGTTCGTCCAACGCACGGCCAATAGCAGCATTGGACGGCAACGTCGCGCGCGCACGCTCGATGACTTCCACGCCGCCATAAAGCGTCGGCAACGCCAGGAGGGCATTGCGCTCGGTGTCTGGCAGTCCCTGCGTCAACTCGCGCAGCGCGGCGACGTCCTTGGTTTCCAGCGCCGCGAACATTGCATCCTCGATTTGGCGCACCGACGGCAACGCCGAGAGCAGCGCTTCGAGAATGCCAGCGTGGCAAAGGTCCAGCCGGATATCTGTCAGGCCCGCCACTTGCAGCGCAGCCAGCATCAACTCCTGAATTTCGACGTCAGCTTCCAGGCCCGCATGACCATAAATCTCGGCGCCGATCTGGATCGGCTCGCGCGTGGCATGAAAACCAGCCGGACGTGCGTGCAGGACATTGCCCGCGTAGCAGAGGCGCGTCACGCCAGGGCGATTCAGCAAGTGGGCGTCGATGCGGGCCACCTGCGGCGTGATATCGGCACGCAAGCCCATCGTACGGCCGGACAACTGGTCCACCAACTTCAGCGTGCGCAGATCCAGGTCATGGCCCGTACCGGTCAGCAGCGACTCCAGGTACTCAAGCATCGGGGGCATGACCATCTCGTAGCCGTAGGTACGAAACAGGTCGAGCATCCGGCGGCGCAGCTCTTCGATCTTGCGCGCTTCCGACGGGAGCACGTCGGCAATGTTTTCAGGCAGGAGCCAGCGATTGGACATGGGGGTCTCTTATATCAAAAACCTGGCTGGCGAGCTGCACGCCCTCCAGCCGGACAAAACCCCGGACGGACCGGGGTTCTGTCGCATATTGCTTATCCGGGCACTTCCAGCACCCGGGGCGCGATGTACGCGCTACTTCTTGCCGCCGGACGGGGCCGGTGCGGCATTGCCACCCGACGACCGCATGTAGCGGAAGAAGTCGGAATTCGGCTCGAGCACCATGACGTTGCCCTTGTCGCGGAACGTGTTGCGGTAGGCTTCCATGCTGCGCCAGAACTGGGCAAAGTTCGGATCCTTGCCAAACGCATCGGCATAGACCTGCGAAGCCTTGGCATCGCCCTCGCCCTTCACCACCTGCGCGTCGCGATACGCCTCGGCCAGCACCACTTCACGCTGACGGTCGGCATCGGCACGGATTTTCTCACCTTCCGCGGCGCCCGTCGAACGCAGTTCGTTGGCCACGCGCTTGCGCTCGGCCTCCATGCGGCGATAGACAGACTCGCTGATTGCAGGCAACAGGTCCACGCGCTTCAGGCGCACGTCCAGAATCTCGACACCCACAGATTGCGCGTACTCCGCCATCCCGGCGCGGATGTTTTGCATGACCTTGTCACGCTCACCCGCCACGACATCGGTCACGGTGCGCTTGCCGAACTCCTCGCGGGCCACGGCATCGATACGTTGCGTCATGCGATCCTGCGCGCCGCGCACATTTCCACCAAAGGCCACGAAGAACTTGCGCGGATCGGTAATGCGCCACTTGACGAACCAGTCCACCACCATCGACTTCTTTTCGGCGGTCAGGAAACGCTCGTTTGCCGCGACGTCGATCGTCTGGAGGCGGCGATCCATGAAGACCACGTTCTGCAGCGGCGGCGGCAACTTGAAATGCAGGCCAGGCTCACGCACCACCTGCTTGATCTCGCCGAACGCGAAGACCACGGCGTACTGGCGCTGGTCCACGACGAACAGCATCGACGATGCGATGGCCAGCAGGATAAACAGGCCAATGACGAAGGAAATCAGTCGGTTCATGACGGGTCTCCTTAGCGTACGTCGCGGTCGCGGTTACGCATCGCTTCACGCGAGCGGATATCCGTCGTACCGGCATCCGGTACGGCCGGCGCGTTGGTGCCCGGCGCCGCGGCAGGCGCCGTCGACGATTGCACCTGCGACATCAGCTTGTCCAGCGGCAGGTAGAGCAGATTGTTGCCGCCCTTGGCATCGACAAGGATCTTGTTCGAGTTGCTGTAAATCTGCTGCATGGTTTCCAGATAAATACGGTCGCGCGTGACCTGCGGCGCCTTCGCATACTCGGTCTGCACCGAGCGGAAGCGCGACGCATCACCCTCTGCCTGCGCCACCACGCGGGCACGATAGGCTTCGGACTCTTCCTTCAGGCGTGCCGCCGTCCCCTTGGCGCGCGGCAGGATGTCATTGGCATAGGCTTGCCCTTCGCTGATCGCGCGCTCGCGATCCTGGCTTGCCTTGTTCACATCGTCGAAAGCGGCCTGCACCTGCTCGGGCGGCTGCACGCTCTGGACGTTGACCGAGATCACGCGAATGCCGGTCTTGTACGAAGTCAGGATCGACTGGATGGACTTGGCCAGCCCCTGCGCAATCTGTTCACGGTTCTCGTAGAGCACCGAATCCATGCGGTTGCGGCCCACGATCTCCCGCACCGACGTTTCCGCGGCCTGCGTAACCAGTTCCTCGTCACCGCCACGGTCGGTCTTGTTGAAGAACAGATATTCGCTCGCGTCCTGGATGTCGTACTGGACCGTGAAGCGGACGTCGATGATGTTCTCGTCCTGCGTGAGCATCGACGAGTCCTTCAGGTTGCTGTCCTTGATCGACGTCGAACGCCCGACTTCCACGGAGCGCACCGCCGACAGGTTCACGATCTCGGCCGACTGGATCGGCCACGGCGCGCGCCAGTTGATACCGGGGCCCGTCGAATACTTGAACTTGCCGAACTGCAGGATCACGGCCGTCTGGCCTTCCTGCACCATGAAGAAGCCACTCGCCAGCCAGATGCCAACCACTGCGGCAACGATCACGCCGATGCCAATGTTCGAACCCTTGCCCGACGGACGCGAGCCGAAGCCATTGCCCTGGCCGCCACCGCCATTGTCCTTGCGGCCAAGCAGGCCGCTCAGGCGCCGGTTGAAGTCGCGCCAGAGTTCATCGAGATCGGGCGGGCCGTCCTGCTGCGGACGCTGGTTCTGCTGGCGGCCTTTGTCCTTGTCATCATCATCCTGCCCATCGCGGCCCCAGCGGGGATCATTCAACGAGAAGATGGCGCGCAGGCGAGGCCAGCGCGCAGACCGCGCCGGGCGGCCGGCTGGCACGAGGTGCGAGTCAGGATTCCGAGGGAACAGGGGCATGTAGAGCACGGGTCCGGGAAAGTTTGAACAGGGGGATTCTAGCAGTCATCTCGATCACTTTTGCTCAGAATCCCGCAATCAGGGGCTGATTATCATCGAATTGTCATGCAACGACGGTCAGCGCGGGACGTCAGGCTCCTCGCCACCGTCTTGCCGGGGCTCGTCGGCCACCTCTGCGGCGTCGTCGAAACCATCACCATCCCCAGCCACCGCGCCTCCCGGCACGCTGTCGAGCCGGGGGTCGTATGGGGCAGGATCGGCAGGCCGCGCAGCCAGCCACTGGGCCACTTCGACGATCGATTCACGCAAGGCGTCGAGGCCCATGCCCTCACGCGCGGACAGGAACACGCGCGTCGGTACCCCGTCCTCGTTACGCTCGACGCGCGGCCCCTGCTCCCGCAATTCCGGTGCCGCGTCGATCTTGTTCATGATGACGATCTGCGGAATGTCCGAAGCGTCGATTTCCGCAAGTACGCGGTTGACCTGCTCGATCTGCTCATGACGCACTGGACTTGAGGCGTCCACGACGTGCAGCAGGAGGTCGGCATGCACCGTTTCATCCAGCGTGGCACGGAAGGCCGCCACGAGCTGCGTCGGCAGATCCCGGATGAAACCCACCGTATCGGACAGCACTACATTCCCGAAGCCGTCCAGGAACAGCCTTCGCGACGTGGTATCGAGTGTCGCGAACAGTTGATCCGCCGCATAGGCACGCGCCTTGGTCAGCGCATTGAACAGAGTGGACTTGCCGGCGTTGGTATAACCGACCAGCGAAATGCTGAGTGTATCGTTGCGCGCGCGCGCGCGCCGCTGCGTATGATTCTGGCGCTGCAGGCGGGCCAGATCGGCCTTGAGGCGCTTTGCGCGCGTATCGAGCATCCGGCGATCCAGTTCGAGCTGACGCTCGCCCGGGCCACCGCGCATGCCGATACCACCCTTCTGGCGCTCCAGGTGGCTCCATGCGCGGACCAGGCGCGACGCCTGGTATTGCACCTGGGCAAGCTCCACCTGTACCTTGCCCACGTGGCTCTGCGCACGCTGTCCAAAGATGTCCAGGATCAAGCCAGTTCGGTCGATTACATGCCGACCCAGGAAGCGCTCCAGATTTCGCTGCTGGGCGGGACTCAATGCGTGGTTGAACACCACGATGTCGGCATCCAGTGCATCCGCTGCTTCCTTGAGTTCCTCTGCCTTGCCCGATCCGATGAAAAGCGCAGGGTCCGGACGCGAGCGCTTGCCCGTCAGCGTGTGAACGGGCATCGAGCCTGCCGTGCTGGTCAGCAGTGCCAGTTCGGAAAGACTCTCCTGGAAATCGTGCTTGCCGAAATCCACGCCGACTAGTACGGCGCGCGACGGCTCGGTGTTGGTAGTAGCTTTGGATTGCAAGCGGGTGGACGCTGGGCGCCGGAAATTACGATTGTTGAGACAACGACTGACCAGACTCGGGCAGAACACCACACCCGGTTGCCATCAGGCACAGGGGCGGTTTCGAATGCTTTCGGGAGTCGGCGGGAGATGATGCAGCCCAGTCACTAACGCTATAGCCAGGGTGGCCAGGACGGGCAGAGAGCAAAGGCGGGAACAGGCAATGCAACGGCCGCATGCGGATGCCGCGGCCGTTCATGCGCGAGAAGAAAAGATCAGTTCTCGGTCGAATCATCCACACGGAAGTTGACGGCACGGGCCGGCACGACAGTGGAAATCGCATGCTTGTAGACCATCTGCGTCACGGTGTTACGCAGCAGGACGACATACTGGTCAAACGACTCGATATTGCCTTGCAGCTTGATGCCATTGACGAGATAGATGGAAACCGGCACGTGCTCTTTGCGCAGCGCGTTAAGGAACGGGTCTTGTAGCAATTGCCCTTTGTTGCTCATGGCACACTCCAAATTTATAGATTTAGTGATGGATCATGGGGACGAAAGTCCCCGGTTCAAGTCAGTTGGCGCAAAAACGCGCCAGAAAAAAGATCAAAACGGTACCAATCTGGCATCAACGCGCAGGGCTCCCCCTGCTACCGTGAATTTAGCCGCAGTTCCAAACGAACGCAAACGAAAACTTGGCTGAGGGCACGGCACCCTCCCGACTCAATCCTTCGAGTCCGCGTACGGGTTTTTGTTCGATCTGAATTCGATGCGCAAGGGCGTGCCCTTGAGCTTGAACGCCGTCCGGAAGCGGTTTTCCAGGTAGCGCTTGTACGTGTCTGTCACGTTCTGCAGCGCATTGCCGTGAATGATGACGATCGGCGGATTGGAACCGCCCTGGTGTGCGTAACGCAGCTTCGGGCGCGATACACCGGCACGCTTCGGCTGCTGGAATTCCACCGCTTCGTTCAGTACGCGCGTCAGTTGCGGCGTCGGCAACTTGATCATCGCGGCAGCGTAGGCATCATCCACCGAGCGCAGCAACGCGCTGATACCGGTGCGTTCCTTTGCGGAAACATAGTGCACATTGGCAAAGCTCAGGAACTGCAGCTTGCGCTCCAGATCGTGCTTCACGCGGTCACGCGCGTGCCCGTCGAGACCGTCCCACTTGTTGACGCCCACAACCAACGCACGGCCCGATTCGACGATAAACCCGGCGATGTGCGCGTCCTGCTCCGAGATGTCCTGCTGCGCATCGAGCAACAGCACCACCACGTTGGCATCCGCAATCGACTGCAGCGTCTTGACCACCGAGAACTTTTCGATGGCTTCGAACACTTTGCCGCGCTTGCGCAGGCCAGCGGTGTCGATCAGCGTGTAGGGCTTGCCGCCACGCTCGAACTCCACGTAGATGGCGTCGCGCGTGGTGCCCGGCATGTCGAATGCAATGACGCGCTCTTCGCCGATCAGTGTGTTGACGAGCGTGGACTTGCCGACATTCGGCCGTCCCACGATCGCGATCTTGGTGCCGCGCTGGCTTCCGTCATCTTCCTCGGCCAGTTCCGGACGCTCCTGTACCGCGATTTCCAGCGCCTCGTCCACGAGTTCGCGGACGCCGTCACCGTGCGAAGAGGAGATGGCATACGGATCGCCCATGCCAAGTTCATAGAAGTCCGCCGCCACCGACGTGTACTTCATGCCCTCGGCCTTGTTGATCGCCAGCATGATGCGGCGGCCCGTCTTGCGCAGGTAGTCGGCAATCACGCGATCCTGGGGGGCCAATCCAAGACGGCCATCCACCAGGAAGATGACAACGTCCGCTTCGACCACGGCCTGGCGCGTCTGCTTGGCCATCTCGGCCACGATGCCTTCCTTGGCCACGGGCTCGAAGCCGCCGGTATCGATCGCGATAAACGGACGTTCGCCGATACGGCCCTCACCATAGTGACGGTCGCGCGTGAGACCCGGCAGGTCGGCGACGAGTGCGTCGCGCGAGCGGGTCATGCGGTTGAATAGCGTCGACTTGCCCACATTCGGGCGGCCGACGATTGCAATAACTGGTTTCATGCAAATAAACGGGAACAGGGGGCGGGCGTAGCACGCCGTCCCCCAGCAATTCCGGAGTCATGTTGATCCAACAACCACCGCGCCTGAGGCACGGCTGGCCGCTCTTCCTGTCGAGCGGATGCGGGGCATCTGCCCCAATCCGCTATTTACCTGGCACGACCAGGGATCATGCTACCGGATTGGCGCCACCCGTGCGACAGGGGCACAGGCGGACTTGTGTACGCAGGCGATCAGTTCGGCACGAAACCGAATACATCGCCGTCGCGCGTCTGCACCACCAACGTCGCGCCGGCCACGACCGGGGCTGCGGTGACGGCGCTGCCGTCAGTCTTCATCCGCGCCAGCACAGTGCCGTCCTCACGCGAAAGGAAGTGGACATAGCCCTCGTAGTCACCTACCACCACCGAGCGGCCCAGAGTCGTTGGCGCGCCGAGGCTGCGGTAGCGCAGATCCGTGTTCTTCCAGCGCTCATTGCCGTTCTGGCGATCGAACGCATAGACGGTCGACGATTCGTCGCCAGCGAACAGCGACGTTTCATCCTGCGCCAAACCGCCCGGCGAAGAGAAGTCCTTGCCCCACTGCGGCTGGCCGTTGGCCAGTTCGAGGCAGGCCACGCGGCCCTGGAACGTCGTGGCGCATACCTGGCGACCGTAGACAGCCGGCATGCCGGTCACATCGTTCAGGCGTTCGATTTCCGACACGCCCTTCGGATACGAGACCGTGCTTTCCCAGCGCAGCACACCGTTGCCCGGGGCCAGCACGCCGAGCTTGCCGCCCGGGAAGCCCGTCACAATGCCGTCGCCGGCGAACACCATGCCCATGGCAGCCCGCAGGTTCAGAGGCGATTGCGAGCGCTGATAGATCCAGCGGCGTTCGCCAGTCCCTGCATCCAATCCGATCAGGCGCGTATCCGTGGTACGAACGACCACGAGCCCGTTGCCGACCAGCGGAGCCGACAGGACCTCGCCATTGATCTGCTTCTTCCAGATCTGCTTGCCGCTCTTGTCGAACGCGTAGATGGCGCCCTTCTCACCCGCCACCGCCGTGGTCTGCCCATCGGTGCCCGGACCCGAAGTCAGGTCGATATCGGTCTTGGCCTTCCACAGTGTCTGGCCGTTGGTGGCATCTATCGCCATCACCGAGCCGCTCTTGCCCGACACAAACACGACGTTGCCGGCGGACACAGGCGCCATCACATACTGGCCACCCTTGCCCACATCGGCCTTCCATGCCTGCTTGACCGAAAGCGTTGCCGAGATCGGCTTGAGTTCCGTCGGCGGGTGCTTGTTTTCCTTGCCGAACAGCGAGCAGCCCGCCAGAAGGCCCAGGCAAGTGCCGGCCACGATAGTGCGGGTAGCGGCTGTACGAAGCAATGACGTCATAGGGTGCGATCCTGAATTTTTGAAAACTATCAGCGGTCCGCGGTCCTCGCTCAGGCCGCGCCCAGCGCGTCGAGCTTGAACTGGATAATCTGGCGCATGCCACCCTCGGCGGCACCCAGCTTTTCGAGTGCCTGCTTGTAGGCGGTACGCGCTTCTTCCCGCTTGTCCTGTGCGGCCAGCAAATCGCCACGACGATCGGCGAACAATGCCGCGTATTGCGCCGGCTCGTCCTTCAGCAGCGCCAGACCCTGGTCATAGGCTTTCTCGTCGAGCAGCACACCCGCCAGACGCACGCGCGCCAGCGGCGCATAGTCATCACCACCGTGGTCGATCGCCCACTGCAGTTGCGACTTGGCGCCAGCCAGATCGCCGGCGTCATACAGCACCTTGGCAGCGGTCAGCGCGCTCATCGGACCATATGCGGTACCGCCGAACTTGCTTTCGAGATCCGTCGCTGCGCGCTTGACGCGATCGGCGTCGCGCGCCTCGGCAGCCTTGGTCACCTGCTCGTAAAGCAGACCCGCGTCCCGTGCCTGCGTGCGTTGCCAGTAGTTCCAGCCGGCCCACGCTGCAAATGCGAACAACCCGGCGATCAGCGCCCAGGTTACCGTGTTGCCGTATTGCTTCCACCAGGCCTTGAGGGTCTCAAGCTGTTCCTGTTCTTCCAGATCGTAAGCCATGTCGAGTCAGTTACCCGCATTGGTTAATATTGACGCGGCCGCTTTCCGTCAAGGTCAGCGGCCGCGGTACGAAGTCCGACGGTTGTCTTACTGCTCGTCGTCCTCGTCGTCCTCTTCATCATCGAGCGCATCCACCATCCTGGCGATGATGAACTCGACCAGTTCCTCTGCCGGCACGCTGGTCTGCGGGCCCCCTGCCGCAGCGTCGCCGCCACGCAGTTGCTTGACCTGTACGAGACCAGCGGCAATTTCGTCGTCGCCAATGATAACGGCAAAGGCTGCGCCACTCGCATCGGCACGCTTCATCTGCGACTTGAAGCTACCGCTCTTGCCATCCGGCGTGGCATGCAGGACGACATCGAGACCCGCATCACGCAGACGCTCGGCCGCGATCATGGACTGCAGTCCGGCAGCTTCGCCTTGGTGCACCATGTAGATGTCGCAGCCAACCGGGTCGGGTTGCAGCTTTTCTTCGCGCAGCAGTTCGATAATCCGCTCGATGCCCATGGCCCAGCCACACGCTGGAGCAGACTTGCCGCCCATCTGCTGGATCAGCGGATCGTAGCGACCGCCGCCGGCGATCGTGCCCTGCGCACCGAGCTTGTCAGTGATCCACTCGAACACCGTAAGATTGTAGTAGTCGAGGCCACGAACAAGACGCGGATTGATCTTGAACGGAATATTGTTGGCCTTGAGGATACGTTGCACGCCCTCGAAGTGAGCCAGCGATTCCTCGCCCAGGAAATCGACCAGCTTGGGCGCGTTGGCGGCCATCTCCTGCAACGCGGGATTCTTCGTATCCAGCACACGCAGCGGGTTCGTGTACAGGCGGCGCTTGCTGTCCTCGTCGAGAATGTCCTGGAACCCTTCAAGGTACTTGATCAATTCCTCGCGGTGCGCGGCGCGCTCGTGCGCCTGTCCCAGCGAATTCAGTTCCAGGCGTACACCAACCAGGCCCAGGTCATCCCACAGGCGCTGGCACATCAGGATGATCTCAGCGTCGACATCCGGACCAGCAAAACCGAGCGCTTCCGCGCCAAGCTGGTGGAACTGACGATAGCGGCCACGCTGCGGGCGCTCGTGACGGAACATCGGACCCGTGTACCAGAGGCGCTTCGGGCCGTCATACAGCAGGTTGTGCTCGATCGTCGCGCGCACAGCGGCAGCCGTGCCTTCCGGACGCAGCGTCAGATTCTCGCCATTCAGCGCATCGGTAAAGGAGTACATCTCCTTCTCCACGATGTCAGTGACTTCACCGATGCCGCGGACGAACAGCTGGGTATGCTCGACGATAGGCGTGCGGATCTGCTGGTAGCCATAGGCACGCAGCATGCCGCGTGCGGCATCTTCGAACATTTCCCACAGCGGGGCGTCGGCGGGCAGCATGTCGTTCATGCCCTTCACGCCCTGCAGTGCCTTGGCGGCCTTCGTCTTGTCTTCGCTCATGTCTTCTTGGTAGTGGCAGCGTTACCTGGCGCGTCACGCGCTCAGGCCACGGCTTCCTGTTTTGCCTGCTTTGCGCCCGGGCCATAGTGCGAGCGGACATATTCGTCCACGATCGCCTGGAACTCCTGGGCAATATTCTCTCCGCGCAGCGTGCGGACCTTGACGCCATCGACAAACACCGGCGCGGCCGGCGACTCGCCCGAACCCGGCAGCGAAATGCCAATGTTGGCGTGCTTGCTTTCACCGGGGCCGTTGACGATGCAACCCATCACGGCCACGTCCATCTCTTCGACGCCGGGGAACTCTGTCTTCCAGAGCGGCATCTGCTCGCGCAGATAGCCTTGGATACTTGCCGCCAACTCCTGGAACGTCGTGCTGGTCGTCCGGCCACAACCCGGGCACGCAATAACCATCGGCGTGAAGTTGCGCAGCCCCATCGTCTGCAGGATTTCCTGGCCGACGTAGACTTCCTTCTCGCGCGCAGCACCCGGCTCGGGCGTCAGCGAAATACGGATCGTGTCGCCAATGCCCTCCTGGAGCAGAACCGACAGCGCAGCTGTCGATGCGACGATACCCTTGCTGCCCATGCCGGCCTCGGTCAGCCCCAAGTGCAACGCGTAGTCGCAACGGCGGCCCAGTTCACGATACACGGCGATCAGTTCCTGCACTTGCGACACCTTGCACGACAGGATGATCTGGTCGCCCGGTAGGCCGATTTCCTCGGCCTTTTGCGCGGACTCGATCGCCGACGTGATCAGCGCCTCGACCATTACGCTTTGCGCGGCCCACGGCTGTGCACGTGCGGCGTTCTCGTCCATGACGCGCGCCAGCAGGTCCTGGTCCAGGCTGCCCCAGTTCACGCCGATCCGCACGGGCTTGTTGTAGCGGCACGCCATCTCGATCATCTCGGCGAACTGCTTGTCGCGCTTGGCGCCCTTGCCCACGTTGCCGGGATTGATGCGGTATTTCGAGAGCGCCTGGGCACAGTCGGGATAATCGTGCAGCAGCGTATGACCGTTGTAGTGAAAATCGCCCACCAGCGGCACGTTCACACCCATGCGGTCGAGTTGCTCGCGGACCGACGGCACGGCGGCTGCGGCTTCCGGCGTGTTGACCGTAATCCGGACGATCTCCGAACCCGCACGTGCGAGTTCCTTGATCTGGATGGCCGTGCCGATCGCGTCGACCGTGTCCGTATTGGTCATCGACTGGACGCGCACTGGCGCGCCACCGCCGATCGTCACGATGTTGTCACCCCAGACAACACTGGCCTGGCGCGAGTTGCGACGCGGCAGCGGACCCGGCATCACCGGTTGGAAAGCGTTCTGGTTCATTGCATTACCACCTTCATCTGGCATGGCTCGTTGCGCCGCCCGGACCGCATTACTGCAAGGTCAGGCGCGCCACATTGTTCCGATTGGCGGCCTGGAGGTCCACCGGCGCGCCATTGTGCGCCATCGACTCCACGCCCTTAACATTTCCGATGATCACCTTGTACGGACCACCCGCGCCGGTACCGGTCACGGTATCGCCAGCCTTGCCGGTGCCCCCAATGATCACCTTGCCCGAGCGGTCGCGCACTTCGAACCAGGTTTCGGACGAGAAGCGGATCTGCACGGCACCCGTGCCGGTACTCGCGGCAGCCACAGGGGCTGGTGCCGATGCGCCAGTGACGGAGGTGGCCGACTTATCCTGTGCGAGGGCCGGGGCGGGAGCCAATGCTCCACCCGTTGCCAACGGCATGCCGGAAGCCGTCGTTGCAGGTGCCGGCGTTGTCGCTGTTGTGGCAGCAGTGGCAGCACCTGCCGGCTTGGCCTGCGCTTCCAACGCAGCGGCAGATTCCGACGGTGCCGGCGAATCGTTACCGACCATGACGGGCGGCAGCGCGGCAGTCACCGTGCCGTCGCCATTGCTCTGCTGGGCGGTCGTATCGTCTGTCGATGACGTGGCCGGAGCCGGTGCTTCCGTCACGGCCGCACTGCGTGCATCGAGCCACGCCTTGACGTGGTCATAGCCAAAATAGCCACCGACGCCCACCAGCGCAATGACGCAAAGCAGCCAGAGCCAACGTCCGCCCGCGCCGCCGGTCTTTTTGCCGAAACGCTTGCGGTCGTCGAACGCCTGGTTGAGGGCACCCTCATGGCGACGCGTGATGCCGGTCACGGGCGTAGCCTGTGCCTGCGCATGATAGCGACCCAGCAAGGGATCGATATCGATCTGGAGCGTACGCGCATACGCACGCATCACACCCTTGGCGAAGGTCACGTCCATCAGACTCGACACATCGCCGGACTCGATCGCCTGAAGCTTGTTCGGTGCCACTTTGAGGCGAGCACCCACATCTTCCAGCGAGAGGCGCTGCGCCTCTCGCGCGTCTTTCAGTTGTGCCCCGATTTCGCGGGCGACGGCCTCGCGGTCGGAGTCTGTCGCGCCGCCACCAACGTTCCGGGTAGTCGTGGCCTGGCTGTCGGCGCGCTCTTGTTCATTCATCCCAAGCTCCTCTCTCGTATGCGGTCAACTCGCGCGAATCGGGGAAGCGGTTGCGCAACTCCGCAATCAGCTTGCTCTGCGCCTGATCGTCGCCCTGCCGCCGGGCAATACGCGCACCCAGCCAGAGGGACTGCGCGCTGACGAAACGGCTGCCGTTGACGCGGCCGATATATTGGTTGGCCTGCCTCATGTCCCCGCGCTGAAAATTCAGCTGCGCAAGATTCATGAGCACTGACGGATCGTTGCGGTCATATCCGTAGGCCGTCTGCAAATTTTTTTCCGCACCGGCCAGGTCGCCGCTGCGCATTTCGCATGAACCGAGCGCGGTCAGCGGCTTTACGGGTCCATTGGCCGACGGTGCCTGCACCGCGCGCTGCAGCGTTGCTTTCGCTTCCGGGTAGCGATGAGCCTCGCAGAGGAACAGGCCGTAGTTGTTCAACACGTCCGCGTCGTTGCTGCGCATGTTCAGGGCCGTGCGGAAGCTGTCCTCGGCCAGCGCGTTCTCGCCCATACCCATGTAGATCAGCGCACGCACATGGTAGGCGTCCACACTCGACGGATCGGCATTGATCGCCTGCTTGACCTCGTCAAGCGCCACCGGATACTGGCGCGCCTCGAGGTATTGCGTCGCCAGGCGCAGCCGAATCGCGGAACGCTTGTTCGCGGTAGTCTGATCGGAAGCGGTCTTGATATCCTGCGAGGGTCCCTGGGGCAAAGTACAGGCGGACAACATCAACAGCCCTGACAGGGCAGCGACAAGCAGACGGATCATGCAGGACGAGCCTCCCGAGCGGCGCCGGACGGCACCGGAACCAGTGGCGTGATCTTGCCGAACTTGCCCCGCTCGGCCAGACGAGTACGATCCATGACCTCGCCAGCCAACTGACCACAGGCGGCGTCGATATCGTCGCCACGGGTCTTGCGGATCGTCGTTACAAGGCCCGCGTCCATCAGCACCTGGGCGAAGCGGCGGATCTGCTCGTTGTTCGAGCGCTTCAGCCCCGATTCCGGGAACGGGTTGAACGGGATCAGGTTGAACTTGCACGGCACGTCGGCCACAAGCTTCAGTAGTTCCCGCGCATTCTCGACGGTGTCGTTGACGCCATCGAGCATGCAATATTCGAAAGTCACAAAATCTCGCGGCGCGAATTCGAGATAACGACGGCATGCCGCCATCAAATCGGCCAACGGATATTTGCGGTTCAGCGGTACCAGCACATCGCGCAGCGCGTCATTCGATGCATGCAGCGAGACGGCCAGCGCCACGGGCAGGTCCTTCGACAGGCGATCCATCATCGGCACCACACCCGACGTGGATAGCGTTACGCGCCTGCGCGACAGGCCGTACGCGTTGTCGTCGAGCATCAGCCGCATGGCCGGCACGACGGCGTCGTAGTTAAGCAGCGGCTCGCCCATGCCCATCATCACCACATTGGAGATGACACGGTCATCCTTGGGTCCGCGCCCCAGTTGCTCGCGCATCGCGAATTCGGCCATCCAGAGCTGGCCGATAATTTCGCCGGTGGTGAGGTTCCGGGAAAAACCTTGCTTGCCGGTGGAACAGAACCGGCAATTGACGGCGCATCCGGCTTGCGAAGACACGCACAGCGTACCGCGCGTGTCCTCGGGGATGTACACCGTCTCCACCGCATTGCCGGCACCAACGTCGATCAGCCATTTGCGCGTGCCGTCAGTGGACAGGTTGTCCGTGATGACGGCAGGCGCGCGGATCTCGGCACGCGTCGCGAGCTTTTCGCGCAGCGACTTGGCGAGATCCGACATGCTATCGAAGCGGCTGGCACCGAACTGGTGGATCCAGCGTTGCAGCTGCCGCGCACGGAACGGCTTCTCGCCGAGCTCTCCGCAATAGCGGGTGAGCGCGTCCGCGTCGAGGTCGAGCAGGTTGACGAGATCGTTCATGACGGCAGTTTCCAACTTTGCTACAGGTTCAGTCGTGATGTCAGAAGACAATCAACGGCTGTAAACGTTCATACCCGGGAAGAAGAAAGCCACTTCCACGGCAGCCGTTTCAGCGGCGTCCGAGCCGTGCACGGCATTGGCGTCGATGCTGTCGGCGAAATCGGCGCGGATCGTGCCCTTTTCAGCCTTCTTCGGGTCGGTGGCGCCCATCAGGTCGCGGTTCTTGAGGATGGCGTTTTCGCCTTCCAGAGCCTGGATCATGACCGGGCCCGAAATCATGAAGTCAACCAGATCCTTGAAGAACGGGCGTGCTGCGTGGACAGCGTAGAACTGCTCGGCTTCGCCGCGCGACAGTTGAACCAGCTTGGCTGCAACAATCTTCAGGCCAGCGGCCTCGAAACGGGCGTAGATCTGGCCGATAACGTTCTTGGCCACAGCATCCGGCTTGATAATCGACAGGGTGCGTTCGATCGCCATGAAAAACTCCGAAAAATGAAGGGGTTACAAATGGATTAAACGTGCAATTCTAGCACGACCGGATGGCGGATTCGAGCGCGCCTGGACATGGCCATCAAGGCACGCGATAAATCTGTGGGGCACTACTATAAAAAGCCTTGTAAATCACATTACATTCGTGAAATGAAGGAACAGTCGCCCCGCAGTTGCGTCAAAATGTTGACGTTTTCGGAGATCAACTACGGGTGGGGGTATTTGTCAATACAAAGCCCCTTGCAAAAGCCCCAACGCGATGCCACATTGGCAGCGTGCTGTCGGGTAACCCCGGCGCCTCACATACTTGATGACAGGAGTCACCATGAACAACAAGCTGAACAGTTACGGATTCGGCACTAGCGCGGGCGCTGATGTTGCAGTCCGCAACCGGGTCCTTCGCAATACCTACTGGCTACTGGCCATCTCGATGGTGCCGACCGTGCTCGGCGCCTGGATCGGGGTCGTCACTGGCTTCACCGCACTGATCTCCGGCAGCCCGATGCTGTCCGCCCTGCTCTTCCTGGGCGTGGCGTTCGGCTTCATGTTTGCGATCGAGAAGACCAAGAACAGCAGCATGGGCGTGGTCCTGCTGCTGGCGTTCACGTTCTTCATGGGACTGATGCTGGCGCGCATCCTGAGCCTGACGCTGTCCTACTCGAACGGACCGGCGCTGATCATGTACGCGTTCGGCGGCACGGCTACCGTGTTCGCAGTAATGGCGTCGATCGCTACGGTCAGCAAGCGCGATTTCTCGGGCCTGGCCAAGTTCCTGTTCGTCGGCGTCATTCTGCTGATCCTGGCAAGTCTGGCCAATATCTGGCTGCAATTGCCGGCGCTGATGATCACGCTGTCGGTCATTGCTATTGCCATTTTCTCGTTGTTCATCCTCATCGATGTGCAGCGGGTGGTCAACGGAGGCGAGACGAACTATGTGACGGCGACGCTGGCGATCTACCTGGACGTCTACAACGTCTTCGTGAACCTGCTGGCGCTGCTGGGTATTGCCGGCGGCAATCGCGACTGATCGCGACGCTGCAACAACGAAAAAGCCGCCTTGGTGACAAGGCGGCTTTTTTCATGGGCTGGCGCTGGAATCAGTTGCGCTCGAACACGGCGATAGATTCCACATGCGAGGTATGCGGGAACATGTTGACGACGCCCGCACCCTTCAGCGTGTAGCCTGCCTCGTGAACCAGCAGACCCGCATCGCGGGCGAGTGTAGCGGGGCTGCACGACACGTAGACGATGCGCTTCGGCAGCACATCGCTGCCGGCCTGGTGCAGTTCGCCAAGTGCCTTGCATACCGCCAGCGCACCCTCGCGCGGAGGATCGACCAGCCAGCGGTCGAAGCGGCCCAGCGCGGCGATATCCTCGGCAGTTACTTCGAACAAGTTGCGGCAGGCGAACGACGTCTTCTGCGCCAATCCGTTGTATTCCGCATTGGCCAGCGCGCGCGTCGTCAGCGCCTCGCTGCCTTCGATTCCCATGACGGACGCGCCCTGTGTAGCGAGCGGCAGCGTGAAATTGCCGATGCCGCAGAACAGGTCCAGCAGGCGGTCTGTGGGCTGGGCATCGAGCAGACGCAACGCGCGCCCGATCAGCACGCGATTGATCTGATGATTGACCTGCGTGAAATCCGTAGGCCGGAACGGCATGCGGATGCCGAACTCCGGCAGCGTATAGGCCAGTTCCTGCTCGGCCGGATAGAACGCGTAGACGGTGTCCGGACCCTTGGGCTGCAGCCAGAACTGGACTTCGTGCCTGTCTGCAAAGGCGCGCAGCAGATCTTTATCGGCATCGGTGAGCGGTTCGAGAATGCGCAGCACCAGCGCCGTTACCTCGGCACCCATTGCCAGCTCGATCTGCGGCATGCGGTCGCGGATGGACAGGCCAGCCACGAGTTCGCGCAGCGGCACCAGCATATTCGACACCTTCGGCGGCAGGATTTCGCAGCGCGTCATGTCGGCCACGAAACTGCTCTTGCGCTCGTGGAAACCCACCAGCACGCCGCCCTTCTTGGCCACGTATCGTACGGTCAGGCGTGCCCGATAGCGGTAACCCCAATCCGGCCCAGCAATCGGGCGGAACACCACGTCGGGCTTCACCTTCGACAGATGCCAGAGATCGTCTTCGAGTACGCGCTGCTTGATGGCGAGTTGCGCACGCGAGTCCAGATGCTGCATCGAGCAGCCGCCGCAAACGCCGAAATGCTGGCAGCCGGGATTCACGCGCATCGACGATTGCTGCTTCACCTCGACCAGGCTGGCCTGCTCGTAGCTGGGCTTGCGTTTGAAGCTACGGTAACTGACCGTTTCGCCGGGCAATGCGCCCTCGATGAAAATTACCTTGCCCGGGGTACCATCCTCGTTCACCAGGCGGCCGACGCCGCGCGCCTCCATATCGAGGCTGCCGATATGGACAACGGGCGCGGATGGTGGGGTGGACGCGGGCGTGGATGCGGCGGGCGCAGCACCCGGCTGTTCCACGAGAGCGGGCTGGGAAGACACGGCTTGAGACACCTGAGGGACCTGTCGTATTGTTTTGCGAAAGCGCGATTGTAGTCCAGTCACGGCGCTGTCACGACGTAGCCAACCATACAGGCGAGCAATGGAACTGATTTCCTGGAATATCCAGTGGGGACGCGGCGCAGACGGCCGTGTCGACCTTGCGCGAACAGTGCGCACACTGCGCGAGATGGCGGATGCCGATGTGCTCTGCCTGCAGGAAGTGACACGAGGATTCACCGAGATGCCCGGCCAGCCACAACACGATCAGGTGGCCGAACTGACGGCGCTGCTGCCCGGCTATCGCGTCATCTTCGCCCCTGGTGTCGACCGCACACATGGCGATGGCACGCCACGGCAATTCGGCAACGTCATCGCTACCCGCCTGCCCGTGAATCAGGTATTCCGCTACGCACTACCATGGCCCGCCGATCCCGAGGTGCCTTCGATGCCGCGCGTCGCGCTCGAAGTCACCGTGCAGGACGGCGCCACACCGCTGCGCATCCTCTGCACCCACCTGGAGTTCTATTCAAGGATTCAGCGTGAAGCCCAGGCCGATGCGCTGCGGCAATGGCATGCCGAAGCGTGCGCGCACGCGCGCACGCCAAGCCGATCGGAGAAGAAGTTCGGCCCGTTCACGCCCGAGCCGCGACCGACGGAAGCCATCCTGTGCGGCGATTTCAATGCCAAACCCACAGACATTGCCTATCAGCGCATGCTGGAGCCGTATACGGATGGCACGGTAACTTGGAAGGATGCCTGGTGCCATGCGCATCCAGGCCAGCCGCACGCGCCGACTTGCGGCCTGTTCGATAAGGAACAGTGGCCCGAGCCACCGTTCGCCTGCGACTTCATATTCGTTACCGAAGACCTGCTGCCGAAGTTGGAACGTTGCGAAGTCAACGCAACGACCGATGCGTCCGATCACCAGCCCATCCACCTGAGCCTGCAACGTTAACAGGCAGCCACGGCATCCGGTTCAATCGTCGTCGTCCGCCTCCGGCGCCATCGGCTGCAAGCGGAAGGCACGCAGATATTCCATCCACTGCGCGCCCGGCAATTCGGCCAGCGACTCCTGCACCAGCGACACTTCCATGTCAAACTCGCGAGGGGTCAGGCCGCCGCGCATCAACTGGAAGCGGCAGTACATCAGGTAGGTGTTGACGACGTCGGTCTCGCAGTAATCCCGGATTTCGTCGAGCTTGCCGTTCTGGAACGCCTGCCAGACCATGCTGCCGTCCATGCCCATCTTGCCCGGAAATCCGCAAAGCTTGGCGAGATCATCAAGCGGCGCGCTGGCCCGCGGCTGGTACATCGCCAGCAGGTCCATCAGGTCCAGATGCCGCATGTGATAGCGGCTGATGTAATTGTTCCACTTGAAGTCGCGGCTATCGTCTTCGCGACCCTCGCCCATCTCCCAGTAACGCGGCGCGGCCACGCCGTGGACCAAGCCGCGGTAGTGCAGCACGGGCAGGTCAAAGCCGCCTCCGTTCCACGACACGAGTTGCGGACTGTAGCGCGCAACCAGTTCGTAGAACTTCTGGATGAGTGTGGCTTCACCATCCTCGAGCGTACCCAGCGATCCAACGTGGAACACTGCCGATCCGTCGCGCTGCGTCCGGCGCAGCACGCACGAAATGGCGGCAACGCGCTGCAGGTAATGCGGCAGGAAATCGGAGCCGGATTTCTCACGGCGGGCAGCAAACGCATGCTCGGCGACTTCGGCGTCGCTCATCGATGCGGGATGGTCATGCAAACGGCGCAGGCCGTCGACATCGGGAATCGTCTCGATGTCGAATACCAGCACAGGGGTCATAAAACGGCGTCCTTGCGTACACCTTGCGAAGCGAAATGCCGCTTGAGCTTGACGAGGGCTTCCTGCTGGATCTGGCGCACGCGTTCGCGCGTCAGCCCCATTTCCTCGGCCAGCTCTTCAAGCGTGGCCGGCTCGATGTGGTTCAGGCCGAAGCGGCGCTCCACCACATAGCGATGCTTCTCGGACAGGCGAGCCAGCCAGAGTTTCATCAGGCCTTCCAACTCACGGTGCGCCACCTCCTGGTCGGGGGCGGCGTTGTGCTCATCGGAAAGGAAGTCGAGCAGGCTCGATCCCGGGTCGAGATCGAACGGCGTATCGAGCGAGGTGGTGTGTTCATTAAGTGCCAGTACGTCCTGCACTTCGTCCGGGGTCTTCCCGAGGAGATGTGCAATGTCTTCAAGGCTGGCGTCGCGGCCATCAGTGCCACCTTTTTCAAGATGACGCTTGGCGCGCAAGACCTGATTCAGTTCACGGATCACATGCACCGGCAAGCGCACAGTGCGGGCCTGATTCATGATCGCGCGCTCGATGCTCTGGCGGATCCACCATGTGGCGTACGTCGAGAAACGGAAGCCACGCGTCGGATCGAATTTTTCGATGGCGTGCATCAGGCCAAGATTGCCCTCCTCGATCAAATCGAGCAGCGGCACGCCACGATTCAGGTAGCCCTTTGCGATGCTGACCACGAGGCGCAGATTGCGCTCGATCATTACTTGCCGGGCAGAGAAATCACCGCCCTTGGCCAGCGTCGAGAAATGCAGTTCCTCGGGTGCCGATAGCAGCGGCTTGATACTGATGCGGTTCAGGTAATGCTGCACCGTATCGGCAGCCAGTTCCGTGTGGAGCACGGTCTTGAAGTCGTCGGGCTCGGGCGCAGCAGCTTCGCGCCCCTCTTCCTCGTCTTCTTCGGATTCCTCGTCGCCATCGTCCTCGTCATGATCGGCGTCGTCAGCCTTCACGTCGGCAGTACGGGAACGCGCGCGCGAACTGGCACGGATGGGCTCGTCGGCGACAGGCAGCATATCGGAGGCCGGATCGACTGCCGGCACGCTGGTGCCGTTCTCATCGTCAGCCTGTACTGCCACGCCAGCTTTTCCTTCCGGCTGCGTTGGACGACGGGTCCTGCTGACAACTCCGGATGAAACAGTTTTCTGGCGTGGCATGAAACCTCACTGTGGCGGCAGATACCGCATCGGATCGATCGGTTTTCCGTTCTTGCGAACCTCGAAGTGCAGCTTGACCCTGTCAGTATCACTGTTACCCATTTCGGCAATCTTCTGGCCTTTTTTGACCATTGACTGCTCTGCCACCAGTACCTTGTCGTTGTGACCGTACGCGGTGAGATACGTGTCGTTGTGCTTGATGATGACAAGATTCCCGTAGCCGCGCAAGGGGCCTACGTGAATCACCCTACCCTCATCCGCAGCCAGCACCGGATCACCTTTTTTACCGGCGATATCGATGCCCTTGTTGCCCTTGTCGTCAAATTTACCGATGAGCTGGCCGGTGGCCGGCCATGCGAGGCGGATGTCTCCCGCAGGCGCCGAAGCAGCGGCTGCGGGCGCGGCCGGAGCCGGTACCGCGGCCGGGGCGGCTGCCGCAGGTGTCGACGAGGCACTCATCGGCGTGCCCACGGGGCGCGTTGCATCGATCGGCTGTGACTGCACGGTGCCCGGTGTCACCGGAATCGTGGCGACGCCCGGCGCAGCATTGACATCGGCGCTCGGCGGCACCACGCGCAACAGTTGCCCGACTTCGATCTGGTTGGCGTTGCCCAGGTTGTTCCAGGTGGCCACGTCACGATACGACTGGCCGTTTTCCAGTGCGATACGGTAAAGGGTATCGCCACGCTTGACCCGATAGTAGCCAGGGGGCGCTGGTTCGGTGGAAGCCGAGATCTGGGTACCGCCACCACCGGTGGTACGGTCCACCACAGGGGCGGGCATGGGGGAATTGGCGCAGGCGGCCAGCATGGCCGCGCAGGCTACGACGCTCAGGCGTTTTCCGACGCGTGCAAGGGAATCCGGATTCACGGTGTTGTGCATATTTCGACTCAGATGGTGCCCGATTTTAAAGGCACAAAGAAAACGGCTTCAAGCGCAGTCCGGTGAAATCGATGCCGATTGAGGCGCTCGATCAGCAATAGTTGCTGCGTCACCGTCTGTCCTGGCGCGCCATGGCCAGATGACACCACGGGCGCAATCAGACGTCCGCCGATGGCGAGTTGTTCCAGCAGGGCCTGCGGCACCTCCATGCCCGCCGCAGCGAGGATGATCGAGGAAAACGGTGCCGCCTGCGGCAGGCCCAGCATGCCGTCCCCGTAATGCAGGCGGATGTTGGGCACGCGCAGCGGCCGCAGGTTGGCCTTGGCTTGTTCGTGTAGCGGACGAATGCGTTCGATAGAGAACACTTCCTGCGCCACCAGACTCAGCACGGCCGCCTGATAACCACAACCGGTGCCGATTTCCAGCACCCGCTCCAGGGGCTGGTCTGGCGTCAGTCCTTCGCGCAGCAGTTCGATCATTCGCGCCACCACCGATGGCTTGGAAATCGTCTGCTGGTGGCCGATCGGCAGCGCGGCATCCTCGTAGGCCTGCGAGGCGAGCCCCGGCTCCATGAAGAGATGACGCGGCACCGTGGCAATCGCGCCCAGCACGCGCTCGTCGCGAATGCCACCGGCGCGCAGCCTTGCGGCCAGCGCACCGCGCGCACGATCCGATGCCATGCCGCCGCCGCCCGCCGTGGCCGCCGATGCGCGCGCCTCCACCGCACTGCCGGGTGGCGGAGGCGGTGCGGGCGGCGCCGCAGGCTTGCGCGGCTTGACCGTGGCCGGGGCCGGTGCAGCCGCGCGCTTGCCTACCGCGGGGAGTCCGGCGGTACGTGCGGGCGCAGGCTTGCGTTCGACCACGGCATCGAGCGGCAGCGGAAAGCGAGGACGGCGCGGCGTGGAACTCATTGCGGGGACGACAACGAAACGGAAATGGTTGCGGCAACGCGCAGGGCAGCCGCGCGGCGATCGTAGGGAAACGGGTAAAGCGCGCAAGGCGATGACACGCTTACCTCAGCCACTGTTCGATTTGTTCGAGCTGGCCGCGATGGGTCAGGTCCAGTTGCAGCGGGGTCAGCGAAACATAGCCGTTGGCCGTGGCATGGAAGTCGGTGCCCTCGCTCGCATCGCGTGCGTCGCCGGCCGGGCCGATCCAGTAGATCGGATCGCCGCGCGGATTGACTTGCTGGATCACCGGTTGCGACGGATGGCGCTTGCCGAGCCGCGTGGCGCGATGCCCCTGGATATGCTCGTAGGGCAGGTTCGGGATATTCACGTTGAGCAGGAACGGCTCGCGCGGCGGTTGCGCAATCACGCGTGCCACGATTTCGCGGGCTACGCGCGCCGCAGCGTCCAGATGCTCCCAGCCATGATGGACCTGGGAAAACGCAATCGACGGAATACCGAACAAGTAGCCTTCGATGGCGGCGGCCACGGTGCCGGAATAAAGTACGTCCTCTCCCATGTTCTGGCCCTGATTGATGCCTGAGACCACGAGATCGGGCTTGTCCTCAAGCAGGCCGGTCAGCGCCACGTGCACACAATCGGTAGGCGTGCCGTTGAGGAAGCGAAAACCTTTCTGCACGCCTTCACGCGCCTCATAGACGGAGAGCGGTCGCTGCAACGTCAGCGAGTTGGATGCGCCGCTATGGTTCTGCTCCGGCGCGATCACGGTCACGCGAGCCAGCGGGGCGAGCGCGGCGTGCAGGACGGCAAGCCCTGGCGCAAGGTAGCCGTCGTCGTTGGCGAGAAGGATATGCATGGCCGCGATTGTACCTGAGCGAGGCGCCGCTGGCGGCACTGCCAGGCACCTTGAAATCGCTTGCAGCAGCCCGATCATGCGCGCCCCGAATAGGGGTCATGAAGCGATTTCCTGCACAGAACGACCGTGCTTTTCTTGCGCTACACTTGCCCGGCCACGACCACATTACCAATGGAGACAACATGAAAGCCGTCCTGTGCAAAGCCTGGGGCCCGCCCGATTCCCTTTCACTGGAAACGCTGCCCGATCTCGTACCGGGCGATGGCGAAGTCGTCATCGACGTGAAGGCCGCGGGTGTGAACTTCCCCGACGTGCTGATCATCCAGAACAAATACCAGGCCAAGCCCGAACTGCCGTTCTCGCCCGGATCGGAATTGGCCGGCGTGGTCAATGCGGTCGGCGCCGGTGTGACACATGTGAAACCGGGCGACAAGGTTATTGCCTACCTCGGCAATGGCGCATTCGCCACGCAGGCCAAGGCGCCCGCCAAGGCCGTGGTGCCCATGCCGCCGGGTATCGATTTCGACGTCGCCGCCGCGTTCACGCTGACGTACGGCACCTCGCACCACGCCGTGGTGGACCGTGGCGAACTCAAGGCCGGTGAGACGATGCTCGTGCTGGGCGCCGCTGGCGGCGTCGGGCTCGCGGCTATCGAAATCGGCAAGGCGATTGGCGCGCGCGTCATCGCAGCCGCCTCCACCGACGAGAAGCTCGCGGTCTGCAAGGAGCACGGCGCGGACGAGGTCATCAATTACACGACCGAGGACCTGCGCGAGCGCATCAAGGCGCTGACCGATGGCAAGGGCCCCGACGTCATCTACGACCCGGTGGGCGGCGTGTACGCTGAACCCGCCTTCCGTTCGATTGCCTGGCGCGGCCGCTACCTCGTGGTGGGCTTTGCAAACGGTGAGATTCCGAAGATCCCGCTGAACCTGGCGCTGCTCAAGGGCGCTTCGCTGGTGGGCGTGTTCTGGGGCGACTTCGCGCGTCGCGAGCCGAAAGCCAATCAGGCCAACATGGCACAGATGCTCGGCTGGATGAAGGAAGGCAAGATCCGTCCGCACATCTCGGCACGGTATCCGCTGGAACAGGCGCCGCAGGCGCTGAAGGATATGGAAGCGCGGAAGGTGACGGGGAAGATTGTTATTAATCCGTAAGGACTACATTTGCTCCCCTCTCCCGCTCGCGGGAGAGGGGTTGGGGGAGAGGGTCGGAGGCTCTGCTTGCCGACCTGTCGCGATTTGACCTGCTTGCCCTCTCCCCCGCCCCTCTCCCACTTCATGGGAGAGGGGAGCAAACAAACAGCGGGATCCGGCTTTTCAAAGCTTCTCCGTCTCCCCGCTCTTCGGCTGCCACTTCATCAGCCGCTTCTCCACCACGGTCACCATCCAGTCCAGCACCAGCGCACAAGCCGTCAATACGACGATGCCGGCGAATACGGTGTTGATGTCGAACGTCCCCTCGGCCTGCAGGATGAGGTAGCCCACGCCGCGCGCCGATCCCAGATACTCCCCTACCACCGCGCCCACGAATGCCAGTCCCACCGAGGTATGGAGCGACGAGAACACCCAGCTCGTGGCGCTTGGCAGGTACACGTGCCGCAGCAGTTGCTGGCGGTTGGCGCCGAGCATGCGCGCGTTGGCCAGGACTACGGGGCTGACTTCCTTCACGCCCTGGTAGACGTTGAAGAAGACGATGAAGAACACCAGCGTCACGGCCAGCGCCACCTTCGACCAGATCCCCAGTCCGAACCACACCGCGAAGATCGGCGCCAAGATCACGCGCGGCATCGAGTTGGCGGCTTTCACGTAGGGATCGAGCACCGCCGACGTGAACGGACTTAAAGCGAGCCAAAGGCCGACACCCAGGCCCGCCACCGTGCCGATACCGAACGCGAGGACGGTTTCAAGCAACGTCACGCCCAGGTGGATGTAGATATCGCGCTCGACCACGAACCAGGTCCAGATGCGCTTGGCCACCATCAGCGGCTCGCCGAAGAAGAACGCCACCTGTTCCGTGCGCGTGGCCAGGTGCCAGATCAGAAGAATTGCTACGAGAAGGAGGAGCTGCCAGACGCGCAGCATGCCTCGGGAATCGGGACGGAAAGCCATGTCGTGATGGTTATTGCTTGTTTGTCGGCTTGTTTGTTGGAACCCTCAGGCCACCTTGCGCTGCTGCGCATAGCCCTTCAGCACTTCCTCGCGCAGCACATCCCAGATAGCGGCGTGCAGGGCCACGAAGCGCGAATCGTTGCGCACCTCAGCCACGTCGCGTGGACGGGGCAGATCGATCGCGAACTCGCCGATCGGATGCGTGGCGGGGCCCGCCGATAGCACCACCACGCGGTCGCTCATCGCAATGGCCTCGTCCAGATCGTGCGTGATGAACAGCACGGCCTTGCGCTTGGCGGCCCAGAGATCGAGCACCTCGTTCTCCATCAACTGGCGCGTCTGGATGTCGAGCGCCGAGAACGGTTCGTCCATCAGGATGATGTCGGGATCCATGACCAGCGTCTGCGCCAGGCTCACGCGCTTGCGCATGCCGCCCGACAACTGGTGCGGATAGCGATCACCGAAGCCGCCCAGACCCACGCGGCGCAACCATTCCTCGCCCTGCGCCACTGCTTCCGCTCGCGGCACACCGCGAAACTCCAGGCCGGCGATCACGTTGTCGAGCGCGCTGCGCCACGGCATCAGCGCCTCTGACTGGAACATGTAGCCGGCGCGCGTGTTGATGCCGCGCAGCGGTTCGCCGAATACACGTACCTCGCCGGACGAGGGTTCGAGCAGGCCGGCCGCCACGTTCAGCAGCGTGGATTTGCCGCAGCCGGTGGGGCCGACCACGGACAGGAACTCGCCGGGCTGGATCGACATCGTGACATCGCGCACGGCGGTATAGCGCTGCGCCCGATCTTCGCGCGAGACGAAGGTGCAGGTCACGTTTTCAAGGGAGAGTGCGGGCGTGCTCATGGAGACAATGGCGCAAATTGCTTCGCCCGCCGGACGAAAAGCCGTGCGGCGGGCGACGGGAGCATCCGGAACGTTATCCGAATGCCTCGACAGAACTTACTTGTACTTGGCGTTGGCCTTCTGCACGAACGCGTTCGTGAAGGTGTTGTCGAGCTTGATGGCCTTGCCCTTCAGTTCCGGATCGAACTGCTGCAGCGTGCTCAGCGCCGTCTTCGGACCATCGGCGGGCATCGTGCCGTCCGGCGAGATCGCTTCCTTGACCTTTTCCCACGCGGAGAGATACAGCGCGCGATCGCCCAGCAGGTAGCTTTCCGGCACGGTCTTGACGATGTCCGACGGGCCCGCCTTCTGCAGCCACTTCAGCGCGCGCACCATGGCATTGGTCATCGCCTGCGTGGTATTCGGGTTTTGCTCGATGAACTTGGTCGATGCGTAGAGGCAGCCCGACGGCATGTTGCCACCGAACACGGCCTGCGTTTCCTTGAGCGTGCGCGTGTCCGAGGCGATCTTGACCTCGTTCTTCTGCGTCAGCATCGAGATCACAGGATCGAGATTCGCCATGGCGTCGATCTGGCCCGAGCGCATCGCGGCCACCGCACCGGCACTGGCGCCCACGCCGATGAACGACACGTCCGACGGTTTCAGCCCGGCCTTGGCCAGCACGAAGTTCGCCATCATGTTGGTGGAGGAGCCCGGCGCGGTCACGCCGATCTTCTTGCCCTTCAGGTCCGCAATGGAATGGAAGTTCGGCATCGTCTTTTTCGATACCACCAGCACGATCTGCGGCGCGCGGCCCTGCAGCACGAACTCCTGATACTGCTGGCCTTTGGCCTGCAGGTTGATCGTGTGTTCGTAGGCGCCCGACACCACATCGGCGCTGCCACCCACCACGGCCTGCAGTGCCTTGGCGCCACCGGCGAAATCGACGATTTCCACGTCGAGCCCTTCTTCCTTGAAGTAGCCCAGGCGCTCGGCAATCGTCAGCGGCAGGTAGTAGAACAGGTTCTTGCCGCCCACCGCGATGGTCACCTTGGACTTCTCGGGCTTGCCCTGCGCGAAGGCATTGCTGCCGAACGTGAACCAGCCAGCCAGGAACAGCGCCAGCGCGATCAGCAGTTGCTTCCAGAATTTTTTGTCGTACATCGTTGTCTCCTGCATCTTTTACTTCTTTTGCTTCTTCGTCTTTCGCACCGACGCACAAAAGCCGGGACGCCGCGAAGCGGCTCCCGGCGATGCTACCGCCCTCGGACGCGATCCCACATCGGGATCAACACCTAAACGTCCAATGTATGGACATGGGCGTCACTCGGCCTTGATATCCGCCGACTTGATGACCTTGCCCCAGCGCTGCAGTTCGGCCTTCTGATACTGGTCCAGTTGCTGCGGATTCATGTAATGCGCCTCGGCGCCCAGTTCTTCGGCCTTCTTGCGGAACGCATCGGACTTCATGATCTTCTCGATCTCGGTCGTCAGGCGATCAATGACAGGCTTTGGCGTGCCGGCCGGCGCATACATGGCAAACCACGACGATACGTCGAGATCGGGGTAGCCGGCCTCGGGCGCCGACGGTACATCCTTGAGGCTGGCGATACGCGTCTTGCTGGTCACCACGAGCGGACGCAGTTTGCCTGCGGCGATATGGCCCATCAGTGGCGGCGGCGTGGTCATCGTCATGTCCACGTTGCCGCCCAGCAGGTCGGTCAACGCCGGGCCAGTGCCTTTGTACGGGACGTGCGTGATCTGGATGCCGGCCATCTGGTTCAGCAGTTCGGTGGATACGTGCTGCAGCGAGCCGTTGCCCGACGACGCATAGTTCAACTTGTTCGGATTGGCCTTGGCGTAAGCCACCAGTTCCTTGAGCGACTTGACCGGCAGGCTCGGACGCACCACCAGTACCTGCGGCGCCGACAGCAGGTTGGCTACGGGCGCGAAATCCTTGACCGGGTCCCACGGCATCTTGGTCAGCAGCGGCGTGATCACGTGGAAGCCGGAGTACTGCACCAGCACCGTGTAACCGTCCGGCTTGGCACGCTGCACGGCCTGCGCGGCAATGCTGCCGTTGCCGCCCGGCTTGTTGTCGACCACGACGGATTGGCCGAGCGCCTTAGACAGGGGCTCGGAGATCAGGCGCGCGGCGAGGTCCGTAGTGCCGCCGGCCGAGGCCGAGACCACGAGCATGATCGGGCGGTTCGGGTAGGAACCGTCCTGGGCGTAAGCAGTAGCGGTGTAGGTCAGGCCGAGCGCTAGCGCGGCGATAAGAGTGCGTTTCATGGGTTGTCTCCGTTGTTGTAGTGGGGGACTCTAAGAATCTGTTCTGTTCTTGCTCCCCTCTCCCACTAGTGGGAGAGGGGTTGGGGGTGAGGGCTTGGCGGTTCAAATTGCGACCTGTCGTGGCAGAACCGCTTGCCCTCACCCCCGCCCCTCTCCCGCACGCGGGAGAGGGGAGAAAACCATCGGGTTGGGAAATCAGGAAGCCGCAAAAAATTCCGCCATCCATCCAGGCGGCTGGTGCGTGCGCAGCCGTGGCCCTGCGCTCAACAACTGGCTGGTCACGTCACGCTGAACCAGTTCCGACACGCCGCCGACCACGCCGAGCAGGCGCTCGAGATCGATGCCGGTGTCCACGCCCATCGACGCGAACATATGCACGAGTTCTTCGGTGCTGACATTGCCGCTCGCACCGGGCGCGTAGGGGCAGCCGCCCAGACCGCCGGCTGCGGCGTCGAAGCGCGTCACGCCGGTCTGCCACGCGGCCATGGCATTCGCCAGGCCCATGCCGCGCGTGTTGTGAAGGTGGATCGTCAAGCCAGTCTTCGGCAGTTCCCGCTGGAAGCGCTCGCACAACGCGGCCACCTGATTCGGATAGGCCATGCCGGTGGTATCGCACAACGTGATGCCAGCCGCGCCGGCTTCGGCAAACCCGTGGGCCAGGGTCATGACCTCGGCCTCGTCCACTTCGCCTTCGAACGGGCAACCGAACACGGTGGACAGCGACACGTTCACCGGCACCCCAACCTTCCCGGCTTCCGCGATCATCGCCAGCAACTGCGCTTTCGACTGCTCGCGCGTCATGCGCAGATTGGCGCGGTTGTGGGTCTCGCTGGCCGACATCACCAGATTGACTTCATCGGGACGGCACGACAACGCGCGCTCCAGGCCACGCAGGTTTGGCACCAGCACCGTATAGGCCACGCCCGGCACGCGTTCGATCTGGTGCATCACCGCCTCGGCGTCGGCCAGCGCGGGAATGGCGCGGGCCGAGGTGAACGAGGTGGCCTCGATGCGCGCGAATCCGCAATGGGCCAGTGCATCGACGAAGGCAACCTTGCCTTCAGTCGGCACGATGAACGACTCGATCTGCAGGCCGTCGCGCGGCGCCACATCGTTAATTTCGATCTTCGCGGGTCCGGCCAGCGGATAGCGATTCTGAATGTTGGCGCTCATGCGATCACTCCCCGGGCCCGCAGGTCCGCAATGGCTGCCGCATCAAAGCCGGATTCGGCCAGCACGGCGTCGGTATGCTCGCCCAGCGTGGGCGCGCGGTCATGGATGGCGCCCGGGTTGCCCGACAGCTTCGGGATGATCCCCGGCACCTCGACGCTCAAACCCCGTGCAGACGTAACGGTTTCGATCACGCCGCGCGCCCGGTAGTGAGGATCTTCGGCGATGTCCTTGACGGTGTAGATCCGGCCAGACGGCACGTCCGCGCCGCGCAATGCATCCAGTGCGGACGCCACGGTCTGCGTTCTGGTCCAGGCTCCGATGGCGGCATCGATCTCGTCCACGCGCTTCACGCGGCCATCGTTGCGAGCCAGGTCCGGATCGTCGCCAAGGTCGTTGCGGTCCATCAGCATCATCAGGCGCTTGAAAATGGCATCGCCATTGGCGGCGATCAGCACATAGTCACCGCAACCGCACAGGTAGGCGTTCGATGGGGCGATACCGGGCAGCGCGCCGCCAGCCGGCTGGCGCACGGCGCCGAATGCGGAATATTCGGGCAGCAGGCTTTCACTCAAGTTGAACAGCGATTCATAGAGCGCCACGTCGATGACCTGCCCTTCGCCGCCACGCGCATCGCGCTCGTACAGCGCCAGCAACACGCCAAGCGCACCATGCAGGCCGGCGATGGTGTCGCCCAACGACAGCCCAGCGCGCACCGGCGGCCGGCCCGGCTCGCCGGTCAGGTGGCGCAGCCCGCTCATGGCCTCGGCCACGGCGGCGAAGCCCGGTTCGTCGCGCTTCGGGCCGGTCTGGCCGTAACCGGACACGCGCACCATGATCAGCTTGGGATTGGCGGCGTGCAGGACATCCCAGCCCATGCCCCATTTCTCCATCGTGCCGGGGCGGAAATTTTCGATCAGCACATCGGCCTCGGCAGCCAGCTTGCGCACCAGCGCCTGGCCTTCCGGCTGGCGCAGATCGATGGCAATAGATTGCTTGTTGCGCGACTGCGCCTCCCACCAGACCGAGGTATCCTCGTGGATCATGCGCCACTTGCGCAGCGGATCGCCCTGACCGGGCGGCTCCACCTTGATGATGTGAGCGCCAAAATCGGCCAGCGTCTTGGCGGCGAATGGGCCGGCAATCAGTTGTCCCAGTTCCAGGACACGAATGCCATTGAGAATCTGTTGTGCCATGTTGGGGAACGTCTCCGTTAAGCTGACCCGTCGGGGGATTGTCGTCGTGGCTTTGTTTCGACGGAGTGTGCCCCGTTGCGCAGTGACGCGGAATCGGCAATCCGGAAAGCGGGCTATCTCGGAATGCGAAAGATTCGGGAATACCCTGCCCGGCAACGCTCAATCTCCGGGCCCGCCTGCCGTTACTGGGGGATTGGGGTTCACGCGGCAACCGTGTCGATCTCTCCCTTCCTCGCTCTTCCCGCGCCGAAAACAATCGACGGCACAGACGCCATGGACATCGCCCGCCTTTGCCGGACCCTCAGCGCCGCCGCGCTGCTTGCAGTCGCGACGCTCGGCACCGCCCCGCCCGCCAGCGCGCAAACCCGCGTGGTGCTGTACTCCGAAGCGGGTCAGCGGCCCCTTTCGTACGAGGAAAACGGCGCGCCCAAAGGCGACTATATCGACCACTTCATGCGCGTCGCGAACCGGATTCCGGGCTATCAGGTCGAGATCCGATTCGCCTCGTGGGCACGCACGGTCGAGGAAGCGAAGAACGGCAACAGCGCCGGCATCCTGGGGGTGTATTACCGACCTAAAGAACGGCCGTACCTCAATCATTCGAAGGCGTTCTACGCCGAAGAGGTGGCCGTACACTGCAATCGAGACGCCATCGAGGGCCGCACCTTCCACCACTATCCCGATGATTTCGCCGGACTCCGATTCGGCAACCAGCGCAACTATCTGGCGCCCGGCCCGCGCTTCTTCCAGATGGTGAAGGAAGGCCGCATCACGATGGTGGAGGGGCACGAGTTCCAGGATCTGGTCAAGAAGATGCTGGTCGGCGAAATCGACTGCGTGGTCAACCCCAGCATCGTCATCAAGGAAGCGCTGCGATCGCTGGAAACGCGCGGACTACCTGAGCGCATGCGCTACAAGTCCCGGCGCGCCCTGGTCATCAAAACCGAGACCGTGCACATAGGATTCAGCAAGAAGTACGAGGAAGCCCATCCGGAATTGGCGAAATTCCGACAGCTGTTCAACCAGGCGGCGCCTGAATAGAATGCCGCACTGACTCGCCCGAACCGCTGGACCCGCTGGACCTTGCCAGGATCTTCGCCCCATGCCACCGCTGCCCCCGGTTCGTTCGATCCGGACCCGGATGATCGTGCTGTTTATTGTTGTCATCACGACAACGCTGGGCGCATTTGCCTCGCATCGACACTGGCTGCTGCGGCAGGATCTTGAGCAACGGTTCGAACGGACCCGTGCCGATGTGCTCGAAAGCCTCGCGCAGAGCCTGGCGGAACCCACCTGGGCCTTGAACGTCGGCATCCTGCGGACGCGGCTCGACGCCACGCTGATCCACCCTGAGGTCGTCGAAGCCTGTGTGTTCTCGCCGGACGGGCAGGAAATCTACGCCGCTGCCGGCCGACCCGCATCCCCGAACGGAGAGCCGTGTGCATCGGCGGGTGCCGATGACCTGCTTGACCGCGTCGTCATCTACCCGCCCGATGGCATCGATGCCACGCGGCGCGAGGTCTCCATCGGCAAGGCGGTGGTTCGGTTCAGCCGCAGGCCCATGGATGGAACATTGCGGGCGGCGATGATCCAGGGCGTGACCGAGGTGGCCGCCATCGACGTGGTGCTGGTGTTGCTGCTGACGTTCGGCCTGCGCATGATCTTCGTCCCCTTGGAGCGCCTGCAGCGCGCCCTGTTCCAGCTTGCCTCGCGTCACGAGGAAGAACCCGAGGAACTCGCCAAACTGGGACGTCAGGAGTTCGACAGCGTGATCGATGGCTTCAACCAGGTGCTGCGCAAGCTCAAGCTGATCATCGCGGAGCGCACCGAGGCCGAGCTGACCGTGCGGGCGGCCATCCAGCGCAGCAACAACGCCTTTGCACAGATCCAGGCCACCCAGGCCGAACTTGTCGAGAAAAATCGGCAACTCGAAACGCTGTCGCGTACCGACCAGCTCACCGGCGTGTACAACCGGCGTCGTCTCGACGAGGCGCTGATCGATGCGCTGGCCCACAGCGGCACGGTGTTCTCGATCATCCTGCTCGACGTGGACCGCTTCAAATCCATCAACGACAACCACGGCCACCAGATCGGCGACCGCGTGCTCGTGGACATGGCCCAGCGCATCCTCGACGCCAAGCGTCCCGGCGATATCGTCGGCCGCTGGGGCGGCGAGGAATTCCTGATCATATGCCCCGACACCGACCTCCCGGACGCTGCCGCCCAGGCCGAGGCGCTGCGGCAAGCTATCTCAGCGCAGGATTTTTCGGTAATGGGCGCGATGACCGCCAGCCTCGGCGTATCCAGCTTCCAGTCGGGGGATACCATCCACGGGATGATTTCTCGCGCGGATCAGGCGTTGTATGAAGCGAAAAGGAAGGGGAGGAATCGGGTGGAGTTTGGGGAGGTGGGGGTTTTGGTGCCTTGATGGTTCGCTCCCCTCTCCCGCGTTAGTGGGAGAGGGGAGCAAAACCACGGCAGATACAGCCTCAAAACGGCGCCCGGTCCCCACACAAATGCGTGATCAACAACCTTGCCGACACCGTCAGCCCCGCCGGGTCGCGCATGCCAATCAGTAGCGATCGTCGCGCCCACGCGTCCTGCAGCCCCACCAGCGCCAGGCCCATCGACTTGACGTGCGGTTCCGCCGCGATTCTTGGCAGCACGCCAACGCCCAGTCCGGCCATGACCATGCGGCACATGGCGTCAAAGCTGCGCACCTGGATGCGCAACCGGAACTGGCGCTCCAGCCGACTACTCTCTTCGAGCAGGCGTGCCGCCAGCGATGTCACCTGCGGCAGGCTGACGAAATCGTATTCGAGCGCATCGGCATAGTGGACGGCGCCCTGCTGAGCCAGCGGATGGCCCGGCGGCGTGATGATGACCAGTTCGTCCTGCCGGTACTCCACCGTCACCAGCCCCGTGCAGGGTGTGCGATCGGCAAAGATACCGACATCCGCGCGATTCTCCATCAGCGCGGCCACGATGTCACTGCTGTTGTGTTCCTCGAGTTCGATGCGGATGGTGGGATGCTGGCGCATGAACTGCGCCAGATCGTCGGGCAGGAACTGCGTGATCGCCGAGGTATTGGCGCAGACGCGCACCTGTCCGCGCACGCCTGACGCATAGTCCGACATCACGCCGGCCATGCGTTCCACGTCCTGCAGGATGGTCAGTGCATGGTGAAAGCACGCCTGCCCGGCCTCGGTCAGTTGCACGCCGGCGGCGTGTCGAAAGAACAGCGGTGCGCCAACCGCGGTCTCCAGATCCGAGATCCGCTTGCTGGCAGCCGCCACGGCCAGGTGCGATTGCCGCGCTCCGGCCGAGATACTGCCCTGCCGGGCCACGGCCACGAACAGACCGAGCGTGACGAGATCGAAGCGCGCGAGATTCATGCCGTTACAGCGTGCGCCGGTCCATCACGGCGCGGGCGATGGTGCCCGCATCCACGTATTCGAGTTCGCCGCCCACGGGCACACCACGGGCCAACCGCGACACCTTGAGGCCACGCGCCTTCAGCATCTCGCCGATGTAGTGCGCAGTGGCCTCGCCCTCGCTCGTGAAATTGGTGGCCACGATCACCTCGGTGGCCGGCCCGCCAAACTCGGGGTCCGTGGCCCGCGCCATCAAGCGGTCAAGGTGGATTTCCTTCGGGCCAATACCATCGAGCGGCGACAACCGCCCCATCAGCACGAAGTACTGGCCCCGGTATGTCAGCGTCTGCTCGATCATGATCTGATCGGCTGGTGTCTCCACCACGCACAGCAGCGACGCGTCGCGCTCCGCATCGCGGCAGGTCTCGCAGATGTCCTGCTCGGTGAACGTATTGCAGCGCTCGCAATGGCGAATGCCGTCGGCCGCACCGCGCAAGGCGTCACCGAGCTTGCGCGCGCCGTCGCGGTCGTGCTGGAGCAGGTGATACGCCATGCGCTGGGCCGATTTCGGCCCCACGCCGGGTAGCACTTTCAGGGCCTCGACCAGCGCCTGCAGCGAGGTGGGCGGAGCCGCTTTCATCGCGGCGCCGCCTGCGGAAATACTGGCATCGATATATCGATCAGAACGGCAGCTTGAAGCCCGGGGGCAGCGGCAGGCCCGACGTCATCGAGCCCATCTTTTCCTGCGTGGTGGCCTCGGCCTTGCGCACGGCGTCGTTGAACGCGGCAGCCACGAGGTCTTCGAGCAGGTCCTTGTCATCAGCCAGCAGGCTCGGATCGATGGTGACGCGCTTCACGTCGTTCTTGCAGGTCATCAGCACTTTGACGAGACCGGCGCCGGACTGGCCCTCGACCTCGATCTGTGCCAGCTGGTCCTGCATCTTCTTCATGTTTTCCTGCATCTGCTGGGCTTGCTTCATCAGCCCCGCCAGTTGACCTTTCATCATGGGATCACTCCTTGGAAATATGCGAAATAGGTAGTTATATACGGGCGGCGCTCCCTGGCTCCAGGCGGCCGCCTCTGGAATATCAGGCGGCGCGCGGCTGCACCGAGCCCGGCACGATCTGTCCGCCAAACTCGCGCAGCAAACCCTGCACAAACGGATCGCGGTCGATCTCGGCCTCGGCTTCGCGCTGCCGTTCGGCGCGCGCAGCGGCATCCACCGCCGCTGCGGTGTGCGTGACCGCGCCAACCTCGCATTGCAGCCGCACTTCCACGCCGAATTCTTCGCTCAGGGCGGCCTGCAGGCGTTCGGCAACATTCGCTTCCGCCAGCGCCGCCACGGGGACGCGCAGATGCAGCGCGCGGCCCACCACACGGTGCATCTCGCTCTGCAACGCCAGTTGCTGCGCCAGACCCTTGAGCGGCAGACGAGCGGCCAGTTCCGGCCAATCGCTGGTGAGCACGGGCGGCGTGCCATCGTCGGCAGCACTTGGGGCCACCGGCGGCACGGCCGGTGCCAGCGCCACAGCGGGTTCAGGCTCGGGTGCCGGCTTGCTGGCCTGCATCGACGGGGCGGATGGGGAGGTCGGGGCACGATGGCCGCGCGGCGCGCGGTCTACGGTTTCCGCTTCGAAACCGTTGTCGAAACCGCCGAAGTTCGGATCGAAGCCCGGATCGTAATCCTGCGACACACCGGGGTCAGCGTCGTACGGGCCGATCATCGGCAAGTCGGGCGGCATCTCTTCCCACGGCGGCACGTCGCTGGTCCGCGCAGCGGGTGCCGCCGGGGCGGGCCGTGCAGCGGATTCAGGCATTACTGCAGGACGCACAGCCGGTGCAGCGGAAGGCGCTGGCGCGACGGGCGCGTCAGGCGCCGCCGTAGCAGCGGTGGCCGGACGCGAAGCCGAAGGCGGACGCAGCGGCTGGGCGGACTGGCGCTGCGCGGCGGCGGCCGTCGCACCCGCCATCGGCGGTGCGCCCATCCCTGCCGGACGCGCACCACCCTTGCCTGCCGATGCCTGACGCGCCGCGTCGAGTGCTGCACGGGCCGGAGACATCGGCGCGCGGCTGGCGGATGGCGCAGCAGGCGCGGATGCCGTGTTCGGGGCGGCAGGGGCTGGCGGGACAGCAGCAGCCGGTGCCGCCACCGGCCGGGCTTCCTGCACCATCGGCTGCGGTGGCACGGCTCGCACCGGGGCAGGTTCGATCTTCGGCGGGGCCGAGGGCATTGGCGCTGCCACTGCAGCAACCGGCGCCACCGCCATCGCACGCGGCGCAGCACCGCCCGGCGCGCTGGCCGGACGCGGACGCGCCACCTGCTGGCCACCGCCCTGCCCGCCTGCCGGCGTGGCCGGCGCAGCCGAGGGACGGAACGCCAGCATGCGCAACAGCGTCATCGTGAAGCCGGCGTATTCGTCCGGCGCCAGCGCCAGTTCGCTTCGGCCCAGGTTGGCAATCTGATAGAAAAGCTGGATTTCCTGTGAGTCGAACTGACCAGCCAGCCGACGCACGTCCTCGGCCTCGGGCCATTCGTCCTGTACCGATGCCGGCACCGCCTGCGCCAGCGCGATCTTGTGCAGCAGCGAACCCAGGTCCTGCAGCGCGCCGGCAAACGACAGACTGCGATCCGCCATCGCATCGGCAATTCCGATCATCGCGGCGCCATCCTCTGCGGCCAGCGCATCGAGCAGTTGCACGAGGTAGCTCTGGTCGATGGCGCCGAGCATGCCACGCACGGCATCCTCGGATACCTGGCCGGCACTGTAGGCGATGGCCTGATCGGTCAGCGACAATGCATCGCGCATCGAACCATGGGCAGCCTGCGCCAGCAGCCGCAGTGCGCTGCCATCGTGCTGGATGCCTTCCTGCCCCAGGATGTGGTCGAGGTGCGAGACGATATGCCCTGGCGGCATCTGCTTGAGGTTGAACTGCAGGCAGCGCGACAGAACGGTAACCGGGATCTTCTGCGGATCGGTCGTGGCCAGGATGAACTTGACGTGTCCGGGCGGCTCTTCCAGCGTCTTCAGCATGGCGTTGAAGGCGTGGTTGGTCAGCATGTGGACTTCGTCGATCATGTAGACCTTGAAACGGCCGACCGACGGCGCATAGACCGCCTTGTCCAGCAGTTGCGCCATTTCATCGACGCCGCGGTTCGAAGCCGCGTCCATCTCGATGTAATCGACGAACCGCCCGCTGTCGATTTCCGTACACGCCTGGCACTGGCCGCACGGCTGGGCGGTGATGCCGCCGTTGCCGTCAGGGCCGGTACAGTTGAGCGCCTTGGCCAGAATCCGGGACAAAGTGGTCTTGCCCACCCCGCGCGTACCGGTAAACAGGTAGGCGTGATGCAGCCGTTGCTGTTCCAGCGCGTGCGTGAGCGCGCGGACCACGTGCTCCTGGCCGACCAGCGTGGTGAAATCCCGTGGGCGCCATTTGCGCGCTAGAACTTGATAACTCATGGCGGCGATTGTAGCAAAACGCAGACCCGGGCGACCGGGCGCGCCCCAACGAAAAAGCCCCGCCATACGGGCGGGGCTTCAGGCTGCTGCAGCGATCCGGCGATCAGTGGATCACCATCAGCGTGAACGGATACACATACGCCTGCAGCGTCACGAACAGGCCCACCATGATCGCCAGCACAACCGAGTGGAAGAACACGTAGCGCAGGATCTCGCCCTCGTGCCCGTACCACTTGGTCGCGGTGGATGCCACCACGATGGACTGCGCATCGATCATCTTGCCCATCACGCCACCCGAACTGTTGGCCGCTGCCATCAGCGTGGGAGACAGGCCCAATTGCTCGGCTGTGGTCTTCTGCAATCCGCCGAACAGCACGTTCGACGCCGTGTCGGAACCTGTCAGCGCCACACCCAGCCAGCCCAGCATCGTACCGAATAGCGGATAGAACACGCCGGTCTGTGCAAACGCCAGCCCCAACGTGGCGTCCAGGCCCGAATAGCGGGTCAGGTAGCCGATACCGAACATCGCGCAGATCGTCAGCAGCGAGTAACGCACCAGCTTGATGGTCTCCCAATACTCCTTGAACAGGCGAGGGATGGAATAGCCCATCAGCAGCCCGCCAACCACCGCCGACACCAGAATGCCGGTGCCAGCCATCGACAGCACATTGAAGTTGAAGACCGCACCTTCGGCGATTTCCTTCGGCACCACGGGCGGGCCCTTGAGAATGGCCTTGTCCAGACCCGGAATCGGATACTTCCAGAGCCAGATCCCATCCATCAGCTTCTTGAATTCCGGCACGCCCCAGACAAACACGAAGACCGTCAGAATTACCCACGGCATCCATGCCTTGACCACCGAGATGCTGGCCGATGCCGCGTTGGCCTTGGCGTCCGCTTCGAGCGCTTCGGGATGGTCGATCTTGGAGTCGTCATGGCGACCCAGGATCCGCGTCGAGGTCCAGATTTCCTTCGGGCGCCATACCTTCAGGAACATCGTCAGGCAGCCCATCGAGATCAGCGCCGAGATGACGTCCACCAGCCACGGGCCGTGGAAGTTCGACACCAGGAACTGCGGCACTGCGAAGCTGACGCCCGCCACGAGAATCGCAGGCCAGATCGCGAGCATGCCGCGGAAGCCCGCGAACGCCCAGATCAGCCAGAACGGCACCAGCACGGAGAAGAACGGCAGTTGGCGACCGATCATTGCGGACAACTGCACCTGATCGATACCGGTCACCGACGACAGCCCGATGATCGGCGCACCCAGCGCGCCAAAGGCCACGGGCGCCGTATTGGCGATCAGCGCCAGACCCGACGCCGCCAGCGGCGAGAAGCCGAGGCCGATCAGGATGGCACCGGTCACGGCCACCGGCGTACCGAAGCCCGCCGCGCCCTCGAAGAACGCGCCGAAGCTGAACGCCACCAGCAGCAGTTGCAGGCGGCGATCCTCGGTCACACCGGAGATCGAGTTCTGCAAGACCTTGAATGACCCGTTCAACGTGGTCAGCCGGTGCAGGAAAATAATATTGAGAACGATCCAACCGATGGGAAACAGACCGGACACGATGCCGAACCCGGCCGCCTTGCCCGCCATCGCGGCCGGCATGCCGAACACGAACGACGCGACCACGACGCCGACCACCAGGGCCAACCCCGCCGCCAGATGCGCCTGCATATGGAAAAACGCCAGCGCTGCAAGCAACACAGCGACCGGCACACCCGCGGCAATAGTGGACAGCGCCATACTGCCGAGCGGGTCGTAGACTTGACTCCACACGATTGAATCCTCCTCTGGTTGAAACGGCCATACGCCTCTGACGGGCTTGGCGGCCGATACTGCCCTGCAGGCGACGCAAACGCCGCACGCAGACAACAGAAAGGAGATTGTAAGTACGAGGTTCCCGGCAACGATCCCTAAATTCAGTCACCAAAGTGATGAATCGGATTCAGGGATCAGGGTTTTTGCTGGGAGCAGGCTTAAGTACCTCCTTACAACCATCGCGGGAGGGTACTCCTTCAAACGGGTGTTCGAGGCGCGGAAGGATGCTGCTTGCTCCCCTCTTCCGCGAGCGGGAGAGGGGAGAAAAGCGACGGCGAAGTTACGCGGCTCCGCTTACCCACACTCCCCCACATACCCACAATTCGCGCACTTCGCGCAGCCATCCACCTTGTGCAATGCATGCGCACCACACTCCGGGCAACGCTTGCCGGTACCCAGTCCCGTAGCGGATGTGGCGGGAGATGATTGCGTTGGCCGCGCCAGGGTCACGGCAGTCTCCCCGCCGTCACGCCGCGCCAGCCTTGCGGCCAGCGCCTGAGCCGGCACCTGACCGCCTTCATCGTCCAGGAATCCACGCTTGATCAGGATGCGCTGCAGCGCGTAGCTCAAGGCAGCCACTTCGGAATCGTGGAAGCGCGGCACCTCGGTGCCGTCCTGGCGCACAAGCGACCCGTAGCGAACCGTGCCCTTGTCCCACACCACGTTTCGCATATCGGCCAATGCCTTGGCAATCGGGCCACCCGAACGGGCTACCATCGAGAGCAGGCGCATCGTCGAGGTAATCCACTGCTGGCCTTCGGACCGCTGTCCCGCCGGCATGAAGAACTCGATCGGCCGCTCGATCGTCACGGCCTGTCCATCGACGATGCCCGCGACGCGCATGAAGTTCACAGTCAGATAGACGGTCTTGTGCCCTTCGTATGTGAGGTATTCGACCTTGGATGTCACGCCTTCAAGGTCACCCAGCGGACGACTGCCGAACGGCCGCAACAGCGGGTCATCGTCCGTGGCCGGAGCGGCTGGCGTGACCGGCGCAACGGGCGTCACCGAGAGCACGGCACCCAGCACCTGGTTCGGCCGGTACGTGGCCAGCCCCTTGAGACCTGCCTTCCATGCTTCGAGGTACAGATTGCGGAAAGCCTCGTAGGGATAGTCTTCCGGCACGTTCACCGTCTTGCTGATACTCGTATCGATATAAGGCTGCACGGCCTCCAGCATGCGCATATGATCGAGTGCCGACATCTGCAGCGCCGTAACGAAGCTCTCCGGAAGTTGCTCGACATCGCCGCCCATGTGCCGATACAGCCGCCATGCGTGATCGGCCACTTCGAACGTCCGGAAGCTGTCATCGGGCATGCGCTTGCGGCGGTTGTAGGTCCACGAAAACGCCGGTTCGATGCCATTCGACGCGTTGTCCGCGAACGCCAGCGTGATCGTGCCCGTCGGCGCAATCGACAACAGATGCGAGTTGCGCAACCCGTGTTCACCAATGGCATCGCGCACCGCTTCGGGCAACCGGCTGACGAAGCCTCCGCGCAGGTACTGGTTTGCATCGAACAGGGGGAATCGCCCCTTCTCGTCGGCCAGTTCCGCCGAGGCAAGGTAGGCGTTGTCGCGCATCGTCTCCGAGATCCGCCCTGCCATGTCGCGCGCGGCATTGGTGTCGTAGCGCAGGCCCAGCATGACCAGGGCGCTGCCCAGCCCCAGGAAACCGAGCCCGATGCGGCGTTTGGCCTGCGCCTCCGCCTCTTGCTCGGCCAACGGCCAGTACGTGATGTCGAGCACGTTGTCGAGCATGCGCGTCGATACCCGCACCACCTCGGCAAACGCCTCGAAATCGAAATGTGCTTCGCCCGTGAGCGGCTGGCGAACGAAGCGCGTCAGATTGATCGATCCCAGACAGCAGCAGCCATACGACGGCAGCGGCTGTTCGGCGCACGGATTGGTGGCCTCGATCTGTTCGCAGTAATAGAGGTTGTTGTCGGCATTGATGCGCGACAGAAACAAGATGCCCGGCTCGGCATGATCGTAGGTGGCCTGCATGACCTGATCCCACAGCCGGCGGGCCGGCACGCGACGATACACCCACATGCCATCGTCGCGCCGGTATGCGCCGGCGTCGATGGCGTCCATGCCTGGTTCGGCTTCATGCACGAGCTCCACTTCCGCGTCGGCTTCCACCGCCTGCATGAATGCGTCCGTCACACCAATCGAGATATTGAAGTTGCTCAGGTCCCCACGGTCCTTGGCATGGATGAAGCTCTCGATGTCGGGGTGGTCGCAGCGCAGCACGCCCATCTGTGCACCGCGCCGCGCGCCGGCGGACTCCACCGTGGCGCAAGACGCGTCAAAGACTTTCATGAACGAGACCGGACCCGATGCACGCGAATGCGTGGCACGCACCAGCGCGCCACCCGGCCGGATCGAGGAGAAGTCATAACCGACACCGCCTCCGCGTCGCATTGTCTCGGCCGCCTGGGCCACGGCCGTATAGATGCTGGGCTTGCCGCCCCTGGATTCGGAAACCGAATCGCCCACGGGCTGTACAAAGCAGTTGATCAGCGTGGCCTGAATGCCGGTGCCGGCCGCCGAGTTGATTCGTCCCGCAGGTACGAAGCCGTTGTCTTGCGCCCAAAGGAATCGCGCTGCCCACGCTTCGCGGCGATCGGCAGGTTCCACCTCGGCCAGCGCCCGCGCCACGCGTCGACGGACATCGTCGATCGTCCGCTCCTCGCCCTTGGCGTACTTTTCCTGCAGCACTTCGATGGAGATTTCTTGCGGCACGAGTGCGCCGCGGAGGATCTGGTCGTTTGCGTTCATGCCCAACCTGTGTCGATGAGAATGTACCGGCTGAAATTCGCCGTCCGCCATGCTGCCAGCATGGCCACACACCACCCCGGTGTCAGATCAAAAGCCGCTCAAGAAAACATCGCATAACAACGAAATTCAGACCGCCGCTTCAGATTGAGTTAGAATGCCGGTCGGACGGGCCTCCTCGCATGGTGGCGCGGTCAACCTGGTCAGGTCGGGAACGAAGCAGCCACAGCCGTTTTCCCCCAGTGCCGAGGGTCAGGCTCGTCCCCCTTCTTGTTTTTTCTTGTTGTTCTCGTTTTGCTCTGCGGGTTCTCCGCGCAAGTTTCCGAAGAATCTGTCGATGCTGATGCCAACTGGCGGGACTTTTTGCGTCCGCTCGTTTTGCTTGCCTCCGGTATGGCTCCCCTCACCCCCAGCCCCTCTCCCGCTCGCGGGAGAGGGGAGAAAACCAGCAGCAGGACAGTTGAACCTATTCTGCGCCCAATCCCCCTCAGAACAAACTCCCTTGCTGCGACGTGGAAATCGGGGCCGGAGAACGCGGTGCCATGCGTAGTTGCCCGGCATCGATCCACTCGCCGGCAGCGGTTGCCACGCCTGCCTCGATCCGCTTGCCCGGGAACATCGGCTGCACGGCGGCCACGTAGCGGGCTAGTTGGGCGCCATAGGCGGCGTGCTCCTGGGGCAGGAGCCGCAGCTTGTAGTCGATGATCACTACGCGGTCGTTGAATTCCACGAGCCGGTCGATACGCAGCAAGCGGCCACGGCCGTCGTACAGCTCCACTTCGTTGCGCGCCGACACCGCGTCACTCGGGAACAGCAACGGCCGCAAGCCCGGCGCCGCCAGCATCGTGCGCAGGTCCGCCAGCGCCGCCTCTGCCTGTTGCTGCCAGCGCTCGCGCGCCTGCGGCGCACCGGCACCCGCCAGCGGGAACCAGCGCATGATCGTTTCTACATCAGGCACTGCCGCGTGGGCGTCCGGATAGCGCGTCAGGCGCTCCAGCAAAGCGTGGACGAGTTCGCCATGCGCTGCGGCAGCGGCATCGAATACGGTCTCTTCGGCATCCTCCTCGAGCGCATCGTCGAGAACCGCCTCTCCCGCACCGCGATACCGCAGCCGGAAGTCCGCATAGCGAATGCGTTCGCTGACCGGGGCGAGTGTATCCACGGCAGCGATATCGGCCTCGGGCCAGGCGCCCACCTCAGCGCCCACCCCTGCCGCCGCGAGCCGCACATACCAACTGCCCGCGATTTCGGCGCCCGCCTCCTCCTGTGCAGCCTTGCTCACGCGCCCTTTCACGCCGCTGACCAGCAGCCCCTGTTGCGCGCGAGTCATCGCCACGTAGAGCAAATTCCAGTTCTCGCGCTCGGCCAATGCGGCTTCCGCTTCGAACATCGGCGCGCGCGCCAGCCCGCGTTCGCTGCGCTTGCCGTAGGCCGAAAAATGCCGAGGCACGGCCGAGGCTGGCGGCCAGTCGACGAGGATGCCGCCCCGATCCGCGGCCGGATTACTGTGATTGGCGTCGAGCAGCACCACGAACGGCGCTTCGAGCCCCTTGGCCGCGTGGACGGTGAGGATATGCACGGCATCGAGCTGGCTGTCCCCGCTATCGTCGGGTTCGGCGTCGGTGTCTTCGGTGCCTTCGCCCATCCCGCCCTCGTCGGGGCTCTCGTCTTCCTCTCCCCGGCGAATTTCCTGCAATTCGTCGATGAACTTCGGCAGGCTCGGATATCGGCCGCCGTCGAGGTCGAGCGACAGCTTCAGGAACGCGTCGAGATTGGCCAGCACCTGCTCGCGGATGGCCGACGGCGCGGCTTCCGCATAGCGGCGGCGCACCTCGCCCTGGTGATAGATCCGGTCGATCAGGTCATGGACCGGCTTGTGCGGCGCCAGCGCTAGCCAGGCGCGCAACCGCTCTACCCCATCGCGCAGTGCATCGGACACCAACGCGGGCAGCCCCAGCGCCTCGATGCGCGCCCACCAGCCGCCCTCGCCTTCCTGCGCGGCCAGCATCATCAGGTCGTCGTCGGTAGCGCCGACAATCGGACTCTTGAGCACGTGAGCGAGATCGAGATCTGACTCCGGCGTCATCAGGAATGCCAGCAAGGCCGAGATGTCGAGCGCTTCCAGCGTGGTCAGCAGCCCGCCGCGCCGAGGGCTCAGGCACGGGATGCCGGCCTCGCGCAGCGCCCTTTCATAGTCGGGCAGATAGGTCTTGCGGCGCACCAGCAGATGCATGTCACGCCAGCCGGCGCGACGCTCCTTGTCGCCCTCGCGCACGGGCACTTGATCACGCAGGTAATGCAGCCACGCAGCCACGCGACGGCCCTCCTCCAGACGCAGCGAATCCCCCTGCTGGCGACGCGGCTGCGTCAGCGTATCGCGATGGCCGTCTTCGGCAGCATCTTCCTTGTCAGCATCGTCTTCCGCAGCGTCACCAGCCTCGACCAATGGCAACAGCCACACCGGTCCGCCCGGCTGCGTCAGCGCCGTGGTCTGCGTCTCGTAGAGCGGATAGCGGCCCTCGTTGCGGGCGTGGTCGAACACGGCGTTGACCCAATCCAGCACCTCGGGCCGATTGCGGCGCGTTCGGTTCGTGCGCAGCACGCCCGCGTGAAACTCCGCTTGCAGCATGTCGCGCGCCGCGTCGAACAGGCGCGCGTCGGCACGACGGAAGCGATAGATCGACTGCTTGGGATCGCCGACGAGAAACACGGTCGGTTTGTCGCCCAGTCCCTGATAGCCCGCCAGCCACCCCTGCAGGATGCGCCACTGCAGCGGATTGGTGTCCTGGAATTCGTCGAGCAACAGGTGCCGATAGCGCGCATCGAGCCGCACCTGCAGATAGGTGGCGGTTTCCTCGCTGGCCATCAGCTTTGCGGCCAGCCATTCGAGGTCCGCGAAATCCATCGCCCGCTGCTCGCCCTTATAGCGCTGGTAGCGATCCAGCAGCGCGTCGCCAAGCCGGTACAACGCGAGGTTGATGGCGAGCACTGCCGCCTCGCAGCGTCGCGCCCCGATCTCCTCGAGCCGCTCGCAGTGCACCGTCATGCAGGCCACCAGTTCATCGGCGCTGCCCTCGCTGCCGCACGCCTTGACCAGCGCACTCGTACGTTTCATCGAACGCGGCTTGCCGGCATCGGTGAAAAAGGCGCTGCGCAGCACGTCGAAGGCTTGCGTGGCCGCGTCACCGGCTCCGGCGCCTGCGTCGCGCCACGCGCGGATGGCTGCAATGCCCTCCGCGAGCCGGCCGGCATGGCCCTGCTCGGTTTTGCCGCCCCGCCCCAGCGTCTGCGCCAACTGCGCACATTCGTCGAGCCATTCGTCGTCGGCCAATGCCTCGACCAGGACATCGGACGTGGCATCCTCGCCCAGATCGTCCGCCAGAAGCCGTGCGGGATCGCCAGCCTCGCGGAACGCCATCCACTCGTTGCGGGCGTGGAACATGCGGTCGAGCAGCCCACGCGCCTGGAAATCGCCGATGGCATCGACCAGTTGCTCGTACGCTTCGCGCAGTTCGGCATGCTGCGGATGCGCCAGCGCGCGCCAGAACGGCGCCCACGCCTCGCGCTTCATGCGCAGCGCATCCTCGCGCAGCGACGCTCCGGGCACGATGCCCGACGAGAGCGGCGCGCCACGCAGCAGCGTGCCAAACCATCCGTGGAACGTGTCAATGGCCATGCGGCCCGGCGATGCCAGCACCTGCGCATGCAGTTGACGCGCGCGTGGCAAGGCAGCACGCGCGGCGTCGGCGGTCAGTCCCCGCATTTCAAGTTGGCCCAGCACAGCCTCGTCGGTGCCGCTGGCGAGTTGCGACAGCACCTCCAGCAGACGCTCGCGCATTTCCTCGGCAGCCTTGCGCGTGAACGTGATCGCCAGGATCTCGTGCGGCGCGGCGCCGGCCAGCAGCAGGCGCACGAGTCGCGCCACCAGCAGCCAGGTCTTGCCGCTGCCCGCGCAGGCTTCGACCACGACGGATCGCGCCGGATCGCAGGCCGCGCGCGTGAAATCGGCCTCGCCAACGGGTTCACCGTCGCGCAGATAGGCATGGATCGATGGGCTGGCGGTCATGACTGCAGGTCCGGCAAGGCGGTGGATTCCCAGAAGCCCTTGCGGCACAGGCCGCGGGCTTCGCAATACGTACAGGCGGCGGCATCGCCGAAGGCGGGTAGTTTGGCGCCCTGCCGCAGACGGCCCACGTCCCGCCGCAACTGGCGTTCGAGCCAGGTCACGGCGGCCTGGAACTCGGGCAGGTCGATTTCGCGTTGCGCGCCCGGCGTGCTATCCCTGCCGCCCTGCTTCACGCCTTCGAGCGACACCCAACTGCCGGCCACGGCATCCGCACGCAACAGCCCATAGAACGCGAGCTGGCAGTCTTCCTCGGCATCGCCCACCTTGCGCCGCAGGCGGCTGGCTGGCTGCGTCTTGTAGTCGAGCACGGCATGGGCGCCGTCCGGCCCCTTGTCCACGCGGTCGATCCGTCCGCCGAGCCGCAGCGGCATGCCATCGGGCATCGCCATGTCCACGCCGGCATCGAGTTCGCCAGCGCGCCAGTACCAGCCCATTTCCTCGCGAGCAGACTGCCACGCGACATAGGAAGGCAGCACCTCGCACCAGCGACGGTAGTAGCTAATGGCGTTGCCGTCCTCTGCCATTTGCTTGCCGAACACGGTATCCGAGATCTCGCGCAACCGCGTCAGCCGGCGCGCATCGTCGCGTTCACCGCTGGCGTGGACTTCCTCGTGGTACTGCAGCAGCACGCGGTGCAACAGGTTGCCGATGTCGCGCTTCTCAAGATCATCATTGAGCGTGTCCAGCCCAGCCAGCCCCAGCATGCGGCCGGCGAAGAACTGGTACGGACAGCGCCGCAGCATGTTGTACGCGGCCGCGCTCCAGCGTGCAGGCACGCGCTCGGGGGCCGATGGCGCTGGCATGTAGCCCGGCTGCGCGAAGGTGTCGAGCCACTGCGGCACGGCACTGGCTTCGATCGGCGCCCCGGCCCGCGCACAGCAGGCCGACAACCGCTCGATCCAGCCCGAAACGTGGTGCGGCTCGCCCCGGCCGCCGAAACGCTGCCACGTCAGCACCACGTCATCGTTGTTGAGCAGCACCTCGGCCAGATCCCGCGCCTGCTGCGCGAAACGCGCCTCGCGGTCTTCCAGGCCGAGTTCGCGGCGCATCTGGTTCGAAAAGAACATCAGCTCGGCGGCACGCGAGGGCAGTTGCGCATCGTCGCAGCCCACCACTACCACGCCCTCGAAGCGCCGCATGCGCGCACCGTTCAGCGGCAGGATCGTGATGCGCGCCTGGCTCTGCGCGCCGGGCTCCTTGTAGGCCACCGATTCGAGCAGCGCCGACAGCATCGCGCGGAACTCCTGCTGGTTCAGGGTAGCGTGGCCGCTGGTCTCGTCCTCTCCCAGTTCACCGAGCCGGGCCAGCGCGTCCAGCAACTGCTGCCCCGCATCATCGGCGGACAAGGCCGCACGCATGCCGAGCGTGTCGAGCATCGCATCGAGCCGTTCCAGCCAGACCGACAACGGCTGCTGGGCGTGGCCGCGCGGCCACTGCGCGGCTTCGTCCGCCAGCGTGGCGATCAGCGCTCTGGCGGCGGCGCGAATGTCGAGCATGGCGTCGCTGGCCTCCATGGTCTCGATATCGACAACGGTCTGGGAACCGGACTCCTCGGTGCGCTGGCGCTCCGCAAACAGATGCCGCAGACGTGACCAGCCGCCAGTGATCACATCCCGGCGAATCTGGCGCTCCAGCAGCGCGATAGCGGCGCCACGGTGGGCAGCATCCGGCAGGCAAAACGGGCTTTTGAGCAGATCGAGCAGCGCGGCCGTGTCGCCATCGCGTACAAGCACGTCGAACCAGCGCATCAGCGCAGCCGCCGCACGCGTGGTCGAGAGTTTCCAGCCGGTTTCGTCGCGCACAGGCGCACCGGCACGTGTCAGCAGCGCGCGCGTGCGCCGCGCCACGACCCGGTCGTGCGCCACCAGCGCCACGTGCTTGCGGCCTTCGTTGAGCCATTGAACGAGCTGGTCGGCCGCCGCCGCCGCCTCGTCCTCGAACCGTGCGCTGCCGATGACGCGCACGCGCGGTCGCTTCGCAGGCAGGCTTTGCGTCAAGACGGGGGGCGGCGCGGCGCTGGCCTCCTCGTCGGCCTCCCTATCCTCGTGGGAATCAAGCGTGCGGCATGCCTCGGGCCACAGCGCCAGCAGCGTGCGATACCAGGCCCCATCGTCTTCGCTATCCGGGTCGTCGACCTCAGTCGCCGCACCGGTCCAGTCATAGCCGATCTCGATGGTCGGCACGAGTTCGCCCGCCTGACGCAGGAACGCGGCTTCGATAGGCTCCGGTGGCGTCGGACTGATCCACAGTACCGGCCCGGGCACCATCATCGCAAGACGCTGCAGCGCGCGACGGCGTGCAGGCAGTGGATCCTCCGGACCGGACAGCATCTGCCAGAACGCCAGCACGATCTGTGCTTCCTGGCCGAGAAACCGCTCGGTCAGGTGCGCGTAGGTACGTTGCAGCGCGCCTTGCAGCAGAGCTGCACGGTCATCGCCGTCGATATCGTCATCCTCGCGAATCGCGGCGTCCTCCAGCCAGCGTGCGCTCAATTCGTCGCTGATCGACAGCAGCGTCTGCGCCAACCCCCAGGCCGCACCCTCGGTCTGCGCGCCGAACGCTTCGCGCAACCAATCTTGCGCGCGGATGGCCTGCTGCACGGCCAGCAGCCTGGCTGCGTGGCTGCGTGCCGGCACCGGTTCGCTTTCGAGATCGGGAGGCAGGTCGAGGAGCCAATGGCCAAGCGTCAGCACGCGCGGTAGCAGCCGGGGCTGCCCGGCGGCGCGCGCGGCGGCGTCCAGGGCCTGGCGCACGCCGGGAATCTGGGCGGCGGTGGGTACGACCACGTGCGCATCCGCCGCGGACGGCCCGCAGCGGTCAAGGAAATACCACGCAGCCGTGGCGGCCTGTTCCAGGAACGAAGGGCCGGGGGGAAACGAAAGCCGGGTCATGGATGAAGGGGGCGCGGCTGCGCGACCGCGGGGCGACCCGGCGCCCCACGGCCATGCAGCGAATATTAGTTGTCGTCTCCGCCGTGCTCCAGGCGGGCACGGAGCTCGCGAGCGGTCTCCAACAACCCCTCGTAGCCCGAGCGGGCATGTTCGGGCAGGTCGGGGTCGCCGATCAGCGTGCCGAGCGTTTCCATTACGCTGTAGACCAGCCCCTTGGCGGCGCCGGTGGCGATGCTGTCGGATTCGACGGCGGTGGAAAGATGCGCCAGCGCGTCGCTCAACTGATCAGCGTCCGGAGCCTGCTGCGGGCTGGCCTGGGTGTCTGGTGTTTCGGGCTTGCTGGGTTCGGGCGTCATGATGATGGCCTTGGTCGGAGTGTGTGGAAAGTCCGCGTCAGTCATTCTACGCGTGCCGGAATGCCCCCTGAGGTGCATTCTAGATCATGCCAGCGAACCCGCCCTGCTGCTGCGCAGCACACAATAACTCCAATAGGGGATGCCGATAGCGTGCATCTCTCGGGCCCATTGAAACTATTATCGGCAGGGAGCGCTGCAGTGCGCTTGAATTCCGGCAAGCTGGTAACATATCGGCGCCAAGGGCCGCGTGCATGCACGCCGAGCCTCACCGGCGGAGCAGTCCGATGTCGTGTAAGGTAGCGGTCAGGTCTTGCGCAATTCCGCCATCACCAATACAGCGTAAAAGCAAACCCAGAGGTTTCCCGCCATGAGCGATCAAATCAAGTATGTGAGCGACGCATCGTTCGAAGACGACGTTCTCAAGTCCGACAAGCCCGTCCTGCTCGACTTCTGGGCGGAATGGTGCGGCCCCTGCAAGATGATTGCCCCGATCCTGGACGAAGTCGCCCGCGACTACGCCGGCAAGGTCCAGATCGCTAAGATCAATGTCGATGAAAACCAGCAGGTGCCGGCCAAGTTCGGCATCCGCGGCATCCCGACGCTGATCCTGTTCAAGAACGGCGAAGTGGCCGCCCAGAAGGTTGGCGCACTGTCGAAGTCGCAACTGACCGCGTTCCTGGACGCACAGGTCTAATCCACAAACCGGCCGGGGCGTCCGCGCCCTCGCCATGCATGATCCGGCTTCGCGTGCGCCTGCCCTGGCGCGCCGGCCGGATTGTGCTAAGATGCCACCCAACAACTTCCCCGAGCGTTCGCTCATTCCTCCCCCTTCTCCAAGGTCTTGCCCGTTCGGGCCCTTCTGTACCCCCTGTACCCTTTGTCTATGCACCTGACAGAACTCAAATCGCTTCACGTGTCTGCGCTTCTCGAAATGGCGGCTACGCTCGAGATCGACAACGCACAACGGATGCGCAAACAAGAACTGATGTTTGCGATCCTCAAGAAGCGCGCCAAGATGGGCGAAACCATCTACGGAGACGGCACGCTGGAAGTACTGCCCGATGGCTTCGGTTTCCTGCGCTCGCCGGAAACCTCGTACCTCGCGAGCACGGACGATATCTATATCAGTCCCTCCCAGATCCGCCGCTTCAACCTGCATACCGGCGACTCGATCGAAGGCGAAGTGCGCACGCCCAAGGACGGCGAGCGCTATTTCGCGCTGGTCAAGGTGGACAAGGTCAACGGGCAGCCTCCCGAAGCGGTGAAAAACCGCATCATGTTCGAGAACCTGACCCCGCTGCATCCGAACCGGCCGCTCCAGCTCGAACGCGATATCCGCGCCGAAGAAAACATCACCGGCCGTATCGTCGACATGATCGCCCCGATCGGCCGTGGCCAGCGCGCCCTGCTGGTGGCATCGCCGAAATCCGGCAAGACCGTGATGCTGCAGCACATTGCCCACGCAATCGCGAACAACCATCCCGAAGCGGATCTGTTCGTGCTGCTGATCGACGAGCGTCCGGAAGAAGTGACCGAGATGATGCGCTCGGTGCGCGGCGAAGTCGTGGCGTCGACCTTCGACGAACCTGCCATCCGCCACGTACAGGTGGCAGAAATGGTCATCGAGAAAGCCAAGCGTCTGGTGGAACTGAAGCGCGACGTGGTGATCCTGCTGGACTCGATCACGCGTCTGGCCCGCGCCTACAACACCGTGGTCCCGGCATCGGGCAAGGTGCTGACGGGTGGTGTGGACGCCAACGCGCTGCAACGTCCGAAGCGTTTCTTCGGTGCCGCGCGTAACCTGGAAGAAGGCGGTTCGCTGACGATCATCGCCACGGCGCTGATCGAAACCGGCAGCCGCATGGACGACGTGATCTACGAAGAGTTCAAGGGCACGGGCAACATGGAAGTGCACCTGGAACGCCGTCTGGCGGAAAAGCGTGTCTATCCGGCCATCAACCTGAACAAGTCGGGCACGCGCCGCGAGGAACTGCTGATCAAGCCGGAAATCCTCCAGAAGATCTGGATCCTGCGCAAGTTCATTTCGGACATGGACGAAGTCCAGGCCATGGAATTCATCCTCGACAAGATGAAGCCGACGAAGAACAACGCAGAGTTTTTCGACATGATGCGTCGTGGCGGCTGATTGCGGCTGATGCCGTAGCTGTCCCTTGCGATGCATGCGGAAAGGCGTACCCTTCGGGTGCGCCTTTTTTATTTTCGGCGCTCGCCAACCCTTCCGGAAAACGATGCTCGGCAAACTGTCCAGCTTTCTGCGGACCCGCTCCCGCGAACGCAAGCTCGCCCACTACGCCATCCCCGACGAACTTTGGGCGCAGACAGTGGCGGCGCTACCGTTCGTGCAACGCTATGTGGCAGAGGATCTGACCGCGCTCCGCGAACTGGCCACGCTGTTCATCGCCAGCAAGGAATACTCGACGGCGCACGAACTCGAACTGACCGACGAGATGGTGGTCAGCGTGGCCGTGCAAGCCTGCGTGCCCATCCTCAAGCTGGGTATCGAGTGGTATCGCGGCTGGCACGGCATCGTGCTGTATCCCGGCGAATTCCTGATCCGCAAGACCGTGGAGGACGAAATCGGCCTCGTGCATGGCGTGGAGGAAGAAGCGAGCGGCGAGGCCTGGGAGCATGGCCCGGTCATCCTGTCCTGGCCCGATGTCCATACGCCGGGCGCCGGACTCGACGGCGACCACGCGCGACCGGCTGACACCTACAACGTGGTCATCCACGAGTTCGCCCACAAACTCGACATGCTGGACGGCGAACCCGACGGGGTGCCGCCCTTTTCGCGCGTGCTTCACCCCGGCATCGACGCCGAAGCGTGGGCGGAATCGCTACTCGCCGAGTACGATCGCTTTGCGGATGCCTGCGAACAGGTGCCCGACGCCGACTGGGACCACCCCGAACGCCTCCCGCCAGCACTCCTCGTCATCGACCCCTACGGATGCGAGGCTGCCAGCGAGTTTTTCGCGGTGGCGTCAGAGACATTTTTTGTCGAGCCAGGCGGATTGCAGAAGCATTGGCCAGTCCTTTACGACACGCTGGCGAGGTTCTATCGACAAGATCCCGCAAAACATGCGGCTTGAGGCGCTTTAGCGCTGGCCCCATTGTCGTGTTGCCAATGTCCAAGGAGATTGCCCAAGTGCTTGTTTTTCTGCCATAATCCCGGTTTGCCCGTTACAGGCAAGTGGTTCGCTCGCGCAACCCAGCAGGTTGTGCATCGTAGATGCGGACTGGCTACCCAACCAGAAAGGAAGCACCATGAAAGAAGGCATTCACCCGAATTACCGCGAAGTCGTGTTCCAGGACATGTCCTGCGACTTCAAGTTCGTGACCCGTTCGACGATCCAGACCAAGGACACGATCGAGTTCGAAGGCAAGACCTACCCGCTGGCCAAGATCGAAGTGTCGTCGGAATCGCATCCGTTCTACACCGGCCAACAGAAGATCATGGACACGGCTGGCCGCGTCGAGAAGTTCCGTCAGAAGTTCGGTTCGAAGCTGGCCGCCAAGAAGTAAGCGCGCCGCTCTACCGAGCGAATGCCGCGCCTGCCGGGACAGATGCTCCTGCAGCGCGCGACCTGACAAAGAGGCAGCATCGGCTGCCTCTTTGCATTTGTGGCCCACAATAGCGGCTTGTGCACAGCTGTGGGTTGCCGCCACGAACCTCTGCCGATGTCCCAAGCCAAGACCACTCCCGTTCACCTGACCGCCGCCGCCACCGGAGCCCTGCCGCGTTACCTGCTGCTGGCGATCTGCATCATCTACGGATTGACTGGACTGTTCGGTCGCGATCCATGGAAGAACGAGGATGCGGCTGGCTTCGGCGTGATGTGGCAACTGGGTACGGGCGGCCTGCAGGACTGGCTGATGCCGAACATCGTCGGCCGCCCCTACAGCGAGGACGGCCCGCTGGTCTTCTGGATCGGCGGCCTGATGATCCGGCTGTTCGGCGGATGGCTTGGCGCACCGGATGCCGCACGCCTGTCCACAGCGCTGTTCTACTTCGGCACCTGCGCTTTCATCTGGTATTCCACCTATCTGCTGGGCCGACGCGACGAAGTGCAGCCGTTCGCGTTCGCGTTCGGCGGCCAGCCCGATGCCCGCTCGTACGGCCGGGCGCTGGCCGATGGTGCGCTGCTGATCTTCCTGGCCTGCGTGGGCCTGGCCATGCGCGGCCATGAAACCACGGCGCAGGTCGGTCAGGTCTGCTTTATCGCGTTCATGCTGTACGGCATGGTGCGCAGCCTCGACATGCCGATCCAGGGCAGCCTTTGGTTCGGCGTGGGCCTGGGCGCGCTGTGCCTGGCCAGCGGACCGTTGCTGGCGACTTCGCTGCTGGCGGCCACAATCATTGCGGGCGTGGTGTGTCAGCCGTTGCCGCTGCGACGTCTGCTGCCTATCGGCGTGGGCATAGCGCTCGCGATGGTGCTGGCGTGGATGGCCGCGACCTATTTCGGCGCCACGGTCACCGATGACGCCGTAACCTTTATCCGCGAATGGGCACGCTACGACCGCCGTACATACGGCGCGCCCAGTTGGCAAACCGGCGGCTTTATCGCCCGGAATTTCTTCCTCTACACCTGGCCGGTCTGGCCGATCACGGCCTTCGCGTGGCTGTCATGGCGCGGCATGCGCCGGGCCGCTCACGTGGCGCTACCGCTGACGGTACTGGCGATGCTGTTCCTGCTGCTGGTGCTGCAGCGCAGCCCCGGCGATGTACAGTTCATTCTTCTGCTGCCGCCCATGGCCATCCTGGCGGCGTTCGCACTGCCCACGTTACCGCGCGCGGCAATCAATGCGATCGACTGGTTCGCCCTGCTCTTCTTCACGATCTTCGGCGGCACCGTCTGGTTCATGTGGATCGCCAAGACCACTGGCTGGCCACCCAAGATTGCGGCCAATGTGTTCCGCCAGATTCCGGGCTTCCAACACACGTTCACGATCACCGCCGTGGTCATTGCACTGATCGTCACGCTGGCGTGGGTACTGGTGGTGCGGTGGCGCCTGTCGCGGGCGCCCAAGCAGATCTGGCGCCCCGTGGTCATTTCGGCCGCTGGCACCACGCTGATGTGGGTGATCGCCATGACGCTGTGGCTCCCTTCGATCAACTACGGCAAGACGTACCGCGACGTGGCCCAGGCCGCTTCGCTGGCGCTGCCGTCGACCTACCGCTGCGTGCAGCCGATCCGGATGGGCAATGCGCAACTGGCCTCGTTCGCCTACTTCGGGCATATCCGCTTTGGCGGTCCCGAGGACGGATGCGACATCCTGTTGCGGCACGATGCCGTCGACTATGGCGCCCCGGGCAACCTCTCGCATTTTGAATGGCGCCTGATCTGGGAAGGCCGACGCCCCGCCGACCGCGATGAGCGGTTCCGCATGTATCGACTGGTCGATCTGTCGACCGTCAAGCCGGCCCGCCCCTCGTCGCAGCGACGCCTCCCACCGCAGTAATGCGGTAGGCGGCAGTTCGGCGCCCCTGACGCAACCTGCATGGTCTTCCTGGCCGTGCAGGCATCACGCGTTGTCATCCTCCAATCGACAATAACAATGAGCAGCGCGCTGCAGGACCTTCGTCGCATCATCCATCTGGCCGCGCCGGTACTGGTCGGCCAGCTCGCCGTGATCGCTTTCGGTGTCATCGATACCATCATGGCCGGTCGCGCTTCCGCGGCCGACCTCGCAGCCGTTGGCCTGGGTGGCTCGATCTATGTCACCGTCTATATCAGCCTGATGGGCGTATTGCAGGCCCTCTCGCCGATTGCCGGGCAGCTCTACGGCGCGGGACGCACTGCAGAAATCGGCGTCGAAGTCCGACAAGCGGCATGGCTCGGCGTGGCCCTGGCCGTTCCGGGCATGCTGGTGCTCCTGTTTCCGGAGCCGCTACTGGCCTTCGCCAAGGCACCCCCCGAACTTGTCGACAAGGCGGCACGATACCTCCACATCGTTGCTTTCGGGCTGCCGGCTGCACTGGGCTTTCGTATCTACATGGCGCTCAACAATGCGCTGTCCCGGCCGATCATGGTCACCGTGCTGCAGATCGGCGGGCTGGTTCTGAAAGTGCCTCTCAACGCGTGGTTCATCCACGGCGGCTATGGCATCGAGGCCATGGGTGGCCCGGGCTGCGCCCTGGCATCGACGATCATCAGCTGGGTCTGGTGCATCGTGGGCCTGTGCATCCTGCGGCTCGGCAGCGCCTACCATCCGCTGGGCATTTTCACACGATGGGAATGGCCACGTCGGGACCGGATCATGCCGCTTTTACGGCTGGGCGTGCCAATGGGCCTGACCTATCTGATAGAGATTACGTCGTTCACGCTGATGTCGATCTTCATCACGCGGCTTGGTACCGAGACGCTGGCCGGTCACCAGATCATCGCCAATCTTGGCGCCGTGGCGTACATGATGCCGCTGTCGCTATCGATTGCCACTTCCACGTTGGTGGCTCAGCTCATCGGCGCTCGCGACATGGCCGGTGCGCGTCGCCTGGGCTGGCGAGGCATCCGCTTTGGCGCAGGCATGGCCGTTGTCGTCGGGGTTCTGCTCTGGCTGCTGCGCGAACCACTGCTACACGCTTACGTGAAAGACCCTGCCGTGATTGCGAAGGCTCTGCCGCTGGTGCTGTTCGTGGCGTTCTACCAGGCGTTCGATGCCGTGCAGGTCATGACCGGCTTCATCCTGCGTGCCTACAAGATTGCGTTGATTCCCACGCTGATCTACGCCGGCTCACTATGGGGCGTCGGTCTCGGCGGCGGCTACGTCCTGGGATTCGGTCTGATCGACTGGATGCCAGCCTTCACGCGCGGCGCGTCCGGATTCTGGATTGCCAACAGCGTGAGCCTGGCAATCGCAGGAACGTTGTTGGTGAGGTATTTCATGAGGGTGAGCCGAGTGGGTTGAGGGACCCCTACCGCTTCAGTTCCCCTCTCCCCCGCCCCTCTCCCGGAGAGGGGCGCAGACCGTCGGGGCTTGCTTGTATTTCCTACAGACGAAAAAAAAGCCTGCTTGCGCAGGCTTTTTTAAAAGTTGGCGGAGCGGACGGGGCTCGAACCCGCGACCCCCGGCGTGACAGGCCGGTATTCTAACCAACTGAACTACCGCTCCGTTGTTGGTTGCTATCTGGAGCTTCGCTCCGGACAGCCAACTGGACGAGTGATTACGTCCAATGTTTGGCGTCCCCTAGGGGATTCGAACCCCTGTACTCACCGTGAAAGGGTGATGTCCTAGGCCTCTAGACGAAGGGGACAGAAATCGATTGCAAGCAACGTTTCCGTCTACTGCTGCGAAGTCCGCTATTTTAGCAGAACTTTCACAATTTCAGGCAACTTTTTTACTACTTCAGCGCCTGTTCAATCCTGGTGGAGCTAAGCGGGATCGAACCGCTGACCTCTTGCATGCCATGCAAGCGCTCTCCCAGCTGAGCTATAGCCCCATATACTGCTGGAATACATAATCACGATTTCTTGCGAACGCCATGATTATGTTTTTGATTTTTCAGGACTTCAAAACCAGTCCAGGGCAAATCGAAAAGTGATTATCAAATACTCACTTCTCACCCAAATAAAAACCCGCTTGGTTTCACCCAAGCGGGCTCAGTCTGGCGGAGCGGACGGGGCTCGAACCCGCGACCCCCGGCGTGACAGGCCGGTATTCTAACCAACTGAACTACCGCTCCGTTGTTGGTTGCTATCTGGAGCTTCGCTCCGGACAGCCAACTGGACGAGT
>Ga0102591_1000595_pt1 | contig 66025 bp, 50 predicted proteins | sample AraplaCol_mCL_r2_2_FD_76860 | JGI IMG/M metagenome (GOLD analysis project Ga0102591, IMG submission 76860) | Arabidopsis root microbial communities from North Carolina, USA - plate scrape MF_Col_mCL_r2 (SPADES assembly) (version 2) | ecosystem: Host-associated > Plants > Roots > Endosphere... | reverse complement strand
GCGGCGGCGGTGGCTACGGCCAGCAGCAGCGCCCGCAGCAGCCGCAGCAGTCGGCTCCGCCGATGGACGATTTCGCGGACGACGATATTCCGTTCTGATCGACCTGACGTGTCTACTCACGAAGCCCCGGGAGGCCCTGCGCCATCCGGGGCTTCGTGCATTCCGGGCCGCCGAATTGATCAGTTCCTGACAGCGGAAAGGGACGTGGTCGTGCAGCCGACGAATGCCTGTTTGTTGAACCTGTTCGTCTCCGAACAACGCTCTATCGAGTAGTGCGATTCCTGCTTGAAAATGCGTATTCTCGTAATGTAATCGTTGAAGAAACACCGTCTGTTGAACTCGATCAGCTCGGTGCCCTTGCGCCCACCGGGAGGGGTGATGTCGGTGATGACCACCCGTCCATCAGCGCCGCATTCTCCGGTTGCCTGCGGTGGCAACACCACGACTGAAACGCTTGGCCCACCCTTGCATCGGAACGTCTGCCTGCCTGTTCGCGCGCGCTGATAGCCGTCTTTGTGCGGTCCAGGTGCGGGCGCGGAGAAATCGGCTGTCGCTGCGATGATGGTCATGCTCCCTTCGCTCCCGCACTTGTAGGCGGCACTTACCGGTGAGCTTGTCTGCCAGGCCTCCGAAGCGTGGGCAAAAGCGGCCGTTGTCAGGAGAGCCAGCGCCAACAGATAGCTTTCGAGGGTCATGCGCCTACTTTCCCACAGTCCAGCGGGCTCGAAAACCGCATGAGAATGGTCGCATTTGCAATATGTTGCCGAATAAGCAACATTTGTCGCCTGATGAGCAACACTTCGCCACCGATGGACATCCTGTTCCCGGCCACCCGCCAACGGGTGCTGGCAGCGCTGCTGTTGCAGCCGGATGCCAGTTTCCACCTGCGGGAGCTGGCCAGGCTCACCGGCACCCACGCCGGCACTCTTGCACGCGAACTGGACAAGCTCACAGGATCCGGACTATTGCTGCGAAGCGAACAGGGTAATCAGGTCCACTACCGGGCAAATCGCGCGTGTGTGCTGTTCGATGACCTGGCTTCGATGTTCCGCAAGACCCATGGCGTGGTGCCTGTCCTGCGCGATGCCTTGGTGCCAGTGGCCGATCACGTCTCGTTGGCGTGGGTCTTCGGTTCGGTGGCGAAGGGTACCGCGGTCGACGGAAGCGACGTGGATCTGCTGGTTCTGGGCGATCTGGGGTTCGCTGACCTGGTGCGTGTCATCCACCCCGCGCAGGAAGTGTTGCGCCGGGAGATCAATCCTGTGCTGTACTCAATGGAAGAGTTCATGCGGCGCGTGCAGAACGGTGATGCGTTTGCCAGCGAACTATTGGCAACGCCGAAGCTGCTGGTAACAGGAGACAGGGATGACCTTGAAAAACTTGCTGGCGATCCGGCAGCTTCAAGCGCACAACGCTGAACCCATCTCGCTGCGCAAGCCAAAGAGATCAGTGGCTGCGTGAGCGCCATCCGGAAGTCCTCACGCAGTAGCTTGCGGCTGCAGGATTTCCTCGGCGGCAGACTTGGACCCGTCCATTACCGGTAGGTCACCGGCAGAGTGCCAGTAGTTACCAGCATTGGGTTTCATTGTGCCCTGCAGCATCCATTTTCGTGCAGTGCGTCTTGCAAAAAAACGAACTACTCCTCTATGGTGCAATCGATTGCATTGCAGTGAATAGTTGCGTTTGATACCGGTTGGGAGGCCGGAAAGCGGATGCCCGACCATTCAATTGGATCGATCCAAGGAGCGCGCCTCACGCGGCGCGATGCGCTGCGCATTGCGGTAGCCGGAAGCATTGGCCTGGCAACCGCAGGCGTGACGCCCGCGATGGCCGCCACCGCCCCCCTACAGGGCAACCTGAAGCATTCGGTCGCCCGCTGGACATTCCCCCAGTGGTCGGTGGCCCAGCTCTGCCAGACGATAAAGGGCATCGGCTTCGCCGCGATCGATCTGGTTGGGCCGGAAGACTGGCCCACGCTGAAGGCACAGGGCGTGTACAGCTCGATGTGCAACGGCGCGGAGTTGGGCCTGACCAAGGGCTTTGCCGGCCGCGAGTTCCACGACCAGCTGGTCGAGCGCTACACACGGCACATCGACCTGGTGGCCGATGCCGGCTATCGCAATCTCATCTGTTTTTCCGGCAATCGCAACGGCATGGACCCGCAGGAGGGAATGGCCAATGCCGTAACCGGCCTCAAGCGCATCCTTGGCCACGCCGAGAAGCGCGGCGTCGTGCTGGTGATGGAGCTGCTGAACTCCCGGGTCGATCATCCCGACTACCTCTGCGACCACTCCGCGTGGGGCGTGGAACTGTGCCAGCGGCTGGGCTCGGCCCACTTCGGCCTGCTCTACGACATCTACCACATGCAGATCATGGAGGGCGACATCATCGCCACCATCGGGCGGCACCACGCGCACTTCAAGCACTATCACACCGCCGGCGTGCCGGGCCGGCATGAAATCGGCGACCAGCAGGAGCTGAACTATCCCGCCATCTGTCGCGCGATCCGCGACACCGGTTTCGATGGGTACCTGGCGCAGGAGTTCATGCCTGCAGCGCCGGATCCCATCGGTTCGCTGCGCGAGGCGATCCGCCTCTGCGACGTCTGAAATTGATATCCACCCAGGTGAAGTAGAACCCATGGCAGACAATCATTACGACGCGATCGTCGTCGGCTCCGGCATCAGTGGCGGCTGGGCGGCGAAGGAACTGACCGAGAAAGGCCTCAAGGTCCTCATGCTGGAGCGCGGGCGCAACATCGAGCACGTCAAGGACTACGTCAACGCGATGAAGGAGCCGTGGGACTTCCCGCACCGCAACCGGCCCACCCAGGCGATGAAGGCCGCCTTCCCGGTCCTGATGCGCGACTACGCGCTGGCCGAGAACCTCGAGGGCATGTGGGCCGACGAGCAGGACTCGCCGTACATCGAAACCAAGCGCTTCGACTGGTTCCGCGGCTACCACGTCGGCGGGCGTTCGCTGATGTGGGGACGGCAGAGCTACCGGCTGTCCGACCTGGATTTCGAGGCGAACCTCAAGGACGGCATCGCCACCGACTGGCCGATCCGCTATGCCGACATCGCGCCCTGGTACGACCATGTGGAGAAGTTCGCCGGCATCGCCGGCACGCGCGAAGGGCTGGACGTGTTGCCCGACGGCGAATTCCTGCCGCCGATCCCGCTGAACATCGTCGAGAAGGACGTGGCCGCGCGGATCAAGAAGGCCTTTGGCGGGACCCGGCACATGATCCATTCGCGCTCGGCCAACATCACCCAGCCCAAGCCGGAGCAGGGACGGGTCAACTGCCAGTACCGCAACAAGTGCATCCTCGGCTGTCCGTTCGGCGCCTACTTCTCGACCCAGTCGGCCACGCTGCCGGCGGCCATGAAGACCGGCAACCTGACCCTGCGCCCGTTCTCGATCGTCAAGGAAGTGCTTTACGACAAGGACCGCAAGCGGGCGCGCGGCGTGGAGGTGATCGATGCCGAGACCGGGCAGACGTACACGTACACGGCCAAGGTCATCTTCCTCAACGCGTCCTCGTTCAACTCGACCTGGATGCTGATGAACTCGGCTACGGACGTATGGGAGGGCGGGCTGGGTTCGTCGTCCGGGGAGCTGGGCCACAACGTGATGGACCACCACTTCGGCGCCGGCGCCTCCGGCAGGGTCGAGGGCTACGACGACAAGTATTATTTCGGACGCCGCCCGTGCGGCTTCTACATCCCCCGTTTCCGCAACGTCGGCGACGACCGGCGCGGCTACACGCGCGGCTTCGGCTACCAGGGCGGCGCCAGCCGCAACGGCTGGTCGCGCGAGATCGCCGAACTCAACATCGGCGCCGACCTGAAGGAAGCACTGACCGTGCCGGGCGACTGGCGCATCGGCATGACCGGCTTCGGTGAAATGCTGCCGCACCACGACAATACGATCCGCCTGGACCCGGACCGCAAGGACAAATGGGGGTTGCCGGTGTTGGCCATGGACGTGGCCATGCGCGCGAACGAGAAGGCCATGCGCAAGGACATGGCCGCCGATGCCGCGGAGATGCTGGAGGCCGCCGGGGTGAAGGACGTGGAGATGCACGACAACGACTATGCGCCGGGCAAGGGTATCCACGAGATGGGGACGGCCCGCATGGGCCGCGACCGGAAGAACTCGGTGCTGAACCAGCACAACCAGGTCTGGGACGCGCCGAATGTGTATGTGACCGACGGCGCCTGCATGACCTCCAGCGCCTGCGTGAATCCCTCGCTGACATACATGGCGCTGACCGCACGCGCGGCCGACCATGCGGTGCGCGAACTGAAAGCGGGGAACCTGTGATGGAACGTCGCGACCTGTTGAAGATGATCGTCGCCGCCACCGGCGCCGCCATGATCGGCCTGCCGGTGCTCGGGCAGGCCCAGGCACCGACCGCAGCGGCGAAGAACACGTTCTCTGCTGCCGATGTCGGCACGCTGGATGAGATCGCCGACACCATCCTGCCAAAGACCCGTACGCCGGGCGCGAAGGACGCCGCGACAGGGGCGTTCATGGCGCAATTCGTCACCGACTGTTACACCGACAGGCAGCAGGCCACGTTCCGCGCTGGGCTGGCTGAAATCGATGAACGCGCCGGCGGCCGCTTCGTGTCGCTCACGCCGCAGGCCCGCACCGAGCTGCTGCGTACCCTGGATGCAGAAGCCAGGAAACGCGCCGTCGAGGTCGGCGACACCGGTACCGCCGACGGCACGCGGGCGATGCCGCACTACTTCACGATGATCAAGCAGCTGGCCATCTTCGGTTTCTTCACCTCCAAGGTGGGCGCAACCGAGGTGCTGCAGTACGTCGCCGTGCCAGGTCGCTACGATGGCGACCTTGCCTATGTCCCGGGTACGCCCGCATGGGGCACCAGCTGATGAGGCACACGATGATCAGACCTTTGCTGACGGCCGCCTGCATGCTGGCCACGGCGCCCACATTCGCGCAGGCCAGTGGCGACGCCGCCCGCGATCCGACCAGGACCGAGGTGTGGAAGCCGGTGCCCGCGCTCGTGGCCACGCCCGTGAACGCCGCGCCGTCGGATGCGATCGTGTTGTTCAATGGCAAGGACGTTTCCGCCTGGGAGTCGGAGCAGGGCGGAGCCGTGCCCTGGAGCGTTGCCGACGGCGCGCTGACCGTGGTGCCGGGCAGCAAGGGCATTCGCACCCGGCAGCGGTTCTGCGACATCCAGTTGCATGTGGAGTGGCGCTCGCCCACCGAAACCCAGGGCTTCGACGGCCAGAACCGCGGCAACAGCGGCATCTTCCTGCAGGAGCTGTATGAGCTGCAGGTGTTGGACAGTTACAACAACCCGACCTACGCCAACGGCCAGGCCGGCTCGATCTACAAGCAGGCCATTCCGCTGGTGAATGCCTCGCGCGCACCGGGCCAGTGGCAGGCGTACGACATCATCTGGAAGGCGCCGCGCTTCTCGCAGGGAGGCGGGCTGGTATCGCCGGCCCGCATCACCGTGCTGCACAACGGCGTGCTGGTGCAGGACGACACCGTGGTATCCGGCAAGACCGAGTACATCGGCGCGCCTTCATACGCGCCGCATGCCTGTGCCCCGCTGTACCTGCAGGAGCACGACTCCAAGGTCAGCTACCGCAACATCTGGGTGCGGGAGCTGTAACGCCGGCCCGCATGGGCCGGCAGCGGCAACCTACTTCGCCAGGTAGCTGGCGAGGTTGTCGATCTCCTGTTCGGACAGCTGCGGGAATGGCGGCATCAAACCGCCCCCCTTCCTGATTTTCTCCTTGATCTGCGCCGGCTGCAGGCGCTTGCCAACATCGATGAGGGCCGGGAAGGTGGGGGGAACGCCAGCGCGCTCCGCGCCGTGGCAGGCCGTGCAGTGGGTTGCATAGAGGGCCGCTCCGGGCGAGGGGGCGTCCTTGGACCAGGCCGCAGGCGCAGACAGCGCACTCGATACCAGTACGGCAAGGGTCGGGATCAGTCTGGAACGCGTATTCAAGCATTACTCCTTCGCTGGCTGGCGCGGTGCGCTGGCAGGCAGGCGGGCGGTCAGGTGGTGGCGCAGGTAGTCCGCGCCGGTCTTGATGATCTTGGCCGGATCACGCGGCTGGTCGTGCTCGACGATGTACCACTGCACCCCGGCAGCGGCGGCGGCAGGCAGGATCGCGTTCCAGTCCAGCACGCCCCGGCCGACGGCGGCGAAGCCGCCCTCGTCTTCGGCCTGGCCCTTCGGGGCATTGTCCTTGGCGTGCACCGCGAACACGTGGCCGCGGAACCTGCCCAACATCACTACCGGGTCATGACCCGCGCGCGCCACCCAGGCGAGGTCCAGCTCGGTCTGCAGGTCGGGGCCGGCTGCGGCGAACAGCAGCTCCAGGCCGGTTTTGCCGTTGAAGTCGACCAGCTCGAAGTCATGGTTGTGATAAGCCAGCTGCATGCCCTGGGCTTTCACCTGCGCCGCGATCCGGCCCAGTTCCTGGCCCAGCGCGGTCCAGCCTGCGGCATCGGTCGGTCGGTCCTTCTCCGCCAGGTAGGGCACGACCAGCGTCGTGTTGCCGATCGCGCGGTTGAACGCTACCACCCCGTCCAGGTCGTCGCGCAGGTCGGCCAGCTGCACGTGGGAGGAAATGGCCTTGATCGAATAGCGTTCCAGCAGCTGCTTGAGCTCGGCGGCGCTGACGTCCTGGGTACCGACCGTTTCCACCGCGCCTACACCCGCGTCGTGGACGATCTTCAGCTGCTGCTCGAGCGAGCCCGCATTGCGCAGCGTGTACATCTGCACCGCGATGGGCGGCTGCGGGCCGGCCGGGTCGCCTGCGAAGGCGGGCAGGGCGGCGAGCAGCAGCAGTGCGAGGGTCGTGGTCCTGCGTGCAGCGGTCTTCATCAATATCCTCCCGGAATTCAATCGATGGTGGTCCAGGCGCGCGACCTGGCCGATGCGATGACGCGGTCGACGATCAGCGCCGAGCGCAGGCCGTCTTCGAAGGTGGGCAGGCCCTGCGGCCGCTCGCCGTCGATGGCGCGATAGGTGTCGGCGACGAACGCCTCGAAGCACTGGGCGTAGCCCTGCGCGTGGCCGGGTGGCAGTACCGCCAGCCGGCGTTGTTCGGCACTGCCGGCGCCGGGCCCGCGCACGAAGGTTTCCTCGCGCTGGTCGGGCCGGCCGATCCACAACCGCTCCGGGTCTTCCTGGTTGAATGCCACGCTGGCCGTGGCGCCGTCGATCTCGAACCAGAGGCGGTTGTGGCGCCCTGCCGAGACCTGGCTGACGGTCAACGAGGCGAGCGTACCTGCGCCGGTCTTGAACATCGCCGCCGCCACGTCCTCACTGGTGACCGCCTGCATCGCGCCGCCCGCCGCCGGCGTGGTGAAGCTCTGCCCGGCCACGGCGCCGCGTTCGGCGACCACGGTGGCGAATGCCGCGCTGACGTCGACGAAGCGCTCGCCGCTGACCCATTCCACCAGGTCGCACCAGTGCGAACCGATGTCGGCGAACACGCGCGAGGCGCCACCCAGCGCCGGGTCCACCCGCCAGTTGTTGCTGGCCGGGTCCAGCAGCCAGTCCTGCAGGTAGCTGCCGTGGATCAGGTGCAGTGGCCCCAGCTCGCCCTGCGCGATGCGTGCGCGCGCCTCGCGCACCACCGGGTGGTAGCGGTAGACGAACGGCACCGTGGCGACCAGCCCGGTAGAGGCGGCCAATGCCGCCAGGACCTGCGCGTCCTGCAGTGTGGTGGCCAGCGGCTTCTCGCAGATCACATGCTTGCCCGCTTCCAGCGCCGCCTGCGCCATGGCGCGGTGCAGGTGGTTGGGGGTGCACACGTGCACGACCTGTACCTGCGGATCCGCGATCACCTCTTCGATGTCACGATAGCCGCGCGGAACATTCCATGCCCTGGCCACCTCTTCGGCGCGTTGCGGCGAAGAGGCCACCACGCCGCGTACGTCGGCGCCGGCCAGCAGTGCCGCGCGACGGTGCACGGCGCCGATCATGCCGGTGCCTACGATGGCGATTCCAAGCTTGCGCATCGGTCGGTTCCTCAGGGCGTGGAAGGGGCGGCCGCGGCTGCCGGGCGGTCGCGGAACAGCAGCAGGAAGGCCACCAGTACGACCAGCGCCACGCCGGCCGGGAACAGCCAGATCTGTTGCCAGTCCGGACCTGCCGCGGTGGTGTAGTGCTCCACCACCGCACCGGACAGGAAGGTGCCGATCAACATGCCCACGCCATAGGTGGCCAGGGTGATGAAGCCCTGCGCGCTGCTGCGCGCGGCGGGGCCGGCATGCGCATCGGTGTAGATCTGGCCGGTGACGAAGAAGAAGTCGTAGCAGATGCCGTGCAGCACGATGCCGATCACCAGCAGCGAGAAGCCGCCGCCCGCGTCGCCGAAGGCGAACATCACGTAGCGCACCACCCACGCCGCCATGCCCACCGCCAGCATGGTCTTGACCCCGAGCCGCACGAACAGGAACGGCATCGCCAGCATCAGCAGCACTTCGGACACCTGGCCCAGCGACTGCAGGCCGGCCGCGCCGCGTACGCCGAGGTCGTTGAGGTAGGGGTTGGTGAAGTTGTAATAGAACGCCAGCGGAATGCAGATGGCGATGGAGGCCAGGAAGAACACCAGATAGGAGCGCGACTTCAGCAACCGCAGCGAATCCAGGCCCAGCACCTGCCCGAGCCCGGCGTCGCGCTGCTGCGCCAGCGGCGGCGTGTGCGGCAGGGTGAACGCATACAGGCCCAGGGCCAGCGATGCCATCGCCGCCATCCGGAAGGTCAGTTCGAGCGTGTGCGCCTGTTCCCACCCCAGCCAGCCGATCAGCACGCCGGCGACGATCCAGCCGACGCTGCCGGCAACGCGCACCGGCGGGAACTGCTTTTCAGGCGAGTGCATGTGCCGCATCGCCACGCTGTTGGCCAGGGCCAGGGTCGGCATGAACAGCAGCATGTAGCCCATGACGCAGGCGAAGAACGTGTTGAAGTCGGTCGCGGTGGACGCCATCCACATCAGCGCCGCACCGGCCAGGTGCAGCACCCCGAGGATGCGCTGCGCGGCGAAGTAGCGGTCCGCGATCAGCCCGACCAGGAACGGCGCCACGATCGCGCCGATGGACTGGCTGAGGAAGGCGGTGGCCACCTGGCTGGCGCTGGCCTGCAGCGGGCCCTGTACCAGGTACGTGCCGAGGGTGACGAACCACGCCCCCCAGATGAAGAACTGCAGGAACATCATCGCGCCCAAGCGCGACATGGCGTAGCTCATGGCTTGCCCTCCCAGGCGGTGATGGTTCAGATCCCCAGCATGCGGCGCAGTGCTTCCGGATCAGCGCCGCTGTCGGCGAAGTCGTCGAAGGCACGTTCGGTGACGCGGATGATGTGGTCGCGGATGAACGCTGCGCCCTCGCGTGCGCCGTCTTCCGGGTGCTTCAGGCAGCACTCCCATTCCAGCACCGCCCAGCCCGGGAAATCGTACTGCGCGAACTTGGAGAAGATCGCCTTGAAGTCGATCTGCCCGTCGCCGGGCGAACGGAACCGCCCCGGACGATCGATCCAGTCCTGATAGCCGGCATACACGCCACTGCGCGCACTGGGGCGGAACTCCGCGTCCTTGACGTGGAAGATGCCGATGCGCGCGTGGTAGCGGTCGATGAAGCCCAGGTAGTCCATCTGCTGCAGCAGCAGGTGGCTGGGGTCGTACAGCATCTTGGCGCGCGGGTGATGGTCCACCACCTCCAGGAAGCGCTCGAAGGTGGCGCCATCGTGCAGGTCTTCGCCCGGGTGGATCTCGAAGCACAGGTCCACGCCGCAGGCGTCGAAGGCGTCGAGGATGGGGCGCCAGCGCCGGCCCAGTTCGGCGAAGGCTTCGTCCACCAGCCCCGGCGGGCGTTGCGGCCAAGGATAGAAGTAGGGCCAGGCCAGCGCGCCGGAGAACGTGGCGTGCGCGGTCAATCCCAGTCGCTCGCTGGCCTTGGCCGCGAGCAACAGCTGTTCCACCGCCCAGGCCTGGCGGGCGGCCGGATCGTTGCGCTTGTCCGGCGGCGCGAAGCCGTCGAACAGGCTGTCGTAGGCAGGATGGACCGCAACCAGCTGGCCCTGCAGGTGGGTGGACAGCTCGGTGATCTGCACGCCATGGTCGGCCAGCATGCCGGCGATGTCGTCGCAGTAAGACTGGCTGCGCGCCGCCTCGGCCAGATCGAACAGGTGGGGCGCGCTGGTCGGTACTTGTACGCCAGAATACCCCAGGCCCGCAGCCCAGCTGGCCAGCGTGTCCAGCCGATCAAACGGAGGTGTGTCGCTGATGAACTGCGCCAGGAACAGCGCCGGACCCTTGAGCGTCTTCAACGTGATTCGCCCCGATGCAATCGATTGCATTTATCCTAGCAGGGCCTCCGGCAAGACCTGTTGTGCACTGCACAGCGACACGAAGAACTGAAACCATGGCCACCATCTACGACATCGCAAAGCACGTGGGCGTCTCGGCAGGCACGGTGTCGCGTGCGCTGTCGCGGCCGGACAAAGTCCTGCCGGCCACGCGCACGCGCATCGAGCAGGCTGCCGCGGCGCTGGGCTATGTTCCCAACACGGTGGCCCGGACCCTCAAGACCCAGCGCAGCGGCAAGCTGCTGGTCACCGTGCCGGACATCGCCAATCCGTTTTTCGCGCAGATCCTGCAGGGCGCGGAGGAGGCGGCGCAGGCCGTCGGGTATGCCGTGCTGCTCGGCGATACCCAGCATCGCCCCGAGCGCGAGGAGCGCTACGCGCAGATGCTCCGGCGCAACGAGGCCGACGGCCTGATCGTGCTCGGCCATCGCCTGCCGCCCACGGCGCGCGCGATCGTCCAGCAGCTGGGCGCCGCAGCGCCGGTGGTCAACGGCTGCGAGTTCGATCCCGCGCTGGGCATTCCCAGCGTCCACATCGACAACGCGGCCGCCGCGCGCGCCGTGATGGACCACCTGTATGGGCTGGGACACGAGCGCATCGCCCTGGTCGGCGGGCCGCCCGACAACCCGCTGCACGAGCAGCGGCTGGAAGGCGTCCGGGCGGTCGCAAAGGCGCGCGGGCGCCTGCGCAGCCTGGTGCTCATGCCGGGCGATTTCTCGGTGGAATCGGGTCATGCCGCTGGATCGGCGCTGTTGGCCCGCACGCCGCTGCCGACTGCCGTGTTCTGCTTCAGCGACCAGATGGCGCTGGGGGTGCTGGCGGCCTGCCGCGACAAAGGCGTGCGCGTCCCGGAGGACCTTTCGGTGGTCGGCTTCGACGACCTGGCCTCGTCCCGGTACCTGACCCCACCGCTGACGACCATCCGCCAGCCCATGCGCGAGATCGGCGAGCGCTCGGTCAACCTGCTGCTCGCCATCATCGAACGCGTGGATGTGCCGCTCCAGCAGACGCTGGATTTCAGTTTGATGGTGCGCGGGTCGACGACCGCACCCCCGGAACCACGAGGGTAGGCAGGGGGCGTCGGGCTGGTGGCAACCGTCAGGGGCGGCGCATCAGGATCATCTTTTCCTGGGTCATGTCACGCATGGTGTAGGGAATGCCGCCGGTGCCGTAGCCCGATTCCCTGCGCCCGGCGAAGGGCATCCAGTCGGTGCGGAACGCGGTGGGGTCGTTGATCATGACCGCGGAGGCGTCGAGGCGGTTGGCCGCGCGCAGGGCGACGTCGATGTCCTGGGCGAAGATGCTGGACTGGAACGCAGTGGGCAGGGCGTTCGCACGTGCGATGGCCTCGTCGAGGTCGGCGTAGCCGTACACCGCGACCACCGGCCCGAACACTTCCTGGGTGGAGATGCGCGCATCGGCGGCCGGTTCGACCAGCACCGTGGGTTGATAGGTGGTCTCGGAGATGCGCTCGCCGCCGATGGCCAGCCTGGCCCCGCCGGCGACCGCCTCGTCCACCCATTCCGCCACCCGGTCGACTTCGCGCGGCTGGATCAGCGGACCCACTTCGGTGTCCTTGAGCGTGGGATCGGCGGTGCGCAGCGTGCGGACGCGCGCGACCAGCCGTTCGGTGAGGTCATCGACGATCGCGCTGTGGACGAAGATGCGCTGGGTCGAAACGCACACCTGGCCGGCATGGTAGTACCCGCCTTTGACCAGCGGTTCGATGATCTTGTCCAGGTCGGCACTGCGGTCGACGATGGCCGGTGCCACGCCGCCGTGCTCCAGCGCGGAGCGTGCGCCATGGGCCAGCTTGGCGTGCAGCGACCAGCCGACCCGGGCCGAGCCGATGAAACTCAGGAACGCGACGCGCGGGTCGGTCGCCAGCGCCTCGGCCAGTTCGTTGCCCTCCGGAAGGAACGCCTGGCACCACGGTTCGGGCAGGCCCGCTTCGTGCGCCATCGCCACGAATTCCAGGCACGACAGGGGCGTGGCGCTGGCCGGCTTGATGATCACCGGGCAGCCCACCGCAATGGCCGGGGCGACCTGGTGCACGATCAGGTTCAACGGATGGTTGAACGCGGAGATCGCAGCCACGATCCCGATCGGCTCGCGCGTGGTGAACGCCCAGCGGTTCTCTGCGGCAGCCGAAAGACCCATCGGAATTTCACGGCCGGCGAAGTTGCGCAGCTCGTCGGCGGCATTGTGCACGCCATCGATGGCGCGCGTGGTTTCCACGATGGCGTCGGGCAGCGGCTTGCCGCCTTCGCGCGCGATCTGCAGGGCAAGATGCTCGCGGCGGCTTTCCATCAACGCGGCCAGGCGGCGCAGGATGGTCATCCGCTGGTGCGGCGGCAGCCAGCCGTTGCGGTCCTTGAACACGGACGCGGCCGCCTGCAGCTTGCGCTCCAGCGCGGCGGCATCGTCGCTCTGCAGCTCCGCGATGGGCGCGCGATCGAACGCCTGGACGATGTGCAGCATGATGGGGTTTCCTCGTTGCAGAAAGGGCTCAGCCGCACTCCACGTCGGGCGTGCGGTTGCGCAGCTCGTCGACCAGGACGCGGGTATTTTCGGAGTAGTCGATGGGCACATCGACCAGATGGACGCCGCCACCGGCGAAGGCGGCCTCGAGCGTGGGAACCAGATCGTCGACCGCGGTCACCCGCGACCCCTTCGCGCCATAGGCTTCGGCGTAGCGGACGAAATCCGGGTTGCCAAAGCGCATGCCGAAATCCTCGAAGCCATCCACCGCCTGCTTCCAGCGGATCATGCCGTAGGCGCTGTCGTTGAGGATCACCACCACCAGGTCCAGTCCCAGCCGCACGGCGGTTTCCAGTTCCTGCGAGTTCATCATGAAGCCGCCGTCGCCGCACACCGCCATGACCCGGCGCTGCGGGTACAGCATCGCCGCCATCATCGCCGACGGCAGGCCCGCGCCCATCGTCGCCAGCGCATTGTCCAGCAGCAGCGTGTTGGCGACGTGGGTGCGGTAGTTACGGGCAAACCAGATCTTGTACATGCCGTTGTCGAGGCAGACGATGCCGTCGTCGGGCATCACCTCGCGCACGTCGTGGACCAGCCGCTGCGGGGTGACCGGGAAGCGCTGTTCCTCGGCGCGATCATTGATCCGCGCCAGGATCTTCTGGCGCAGCGCGATCATGCCGTCATCGCCCGCCAGCTGGCCTTCCAGTCGCCCGGCCAGCGCCTGCACCGAGCTGCCGATGTCGCCGATCACCTCGATGTCGGGGTGGTAGACCTGTTCGACCGTGGCCGACTGGAAACTCACATGGATGACCTTGGGACCGCCGGCGTCCTTCATCAGGAACGGCGGTTTCTCGACCGTGTCGTGACCAATGGCGACGATCAGGTCGGCACGTGCCACGGCCTCATGCACGTAATCGCCTTCGGAGAGTGCGGCGGTGCCCATGTAGAGGTTGGACCCCCCGGTCACCGCGCCCTTGCCCATCTGCGTGTTGAAGAACGGCAGCCGCGTGCGCGAGATGAAGTCGGACAGTGCGTCGGCCAGCTGCGGGCGGCTGCACGCCGCACCGATCATCACCAGTGGGCGCGAGGCGGCCTGGATCGCAGCGGCCGCGCGCTCGAGCGCGGCAGGGTGGGCGAGCGGCCGTTCCAGCGGATGCACCGGGATGGGCGCGAGTGCCTCCACCTCTTCGCCGGCGATGTCTTCGGGAAGTTCCAGGTGCACCGGGCCGGGCCGCTCTTCCATGGCCACGCGGAAGGCGTCGCGGACGAGCGCCGGAATCGCGGCGGGACTGACGATCTGGCGGGTCATCTTGGTCAGTGGCTTCATCGACGCGACGATGTCGACGATCTGGAAGCGCGCCTGGCGTGCGCTCATCACCGCCTTCTGGCCGGTGATGAGGATCATCGGCATGGCGCCCAGGTGGGCATACGCCGCGCCGGTGGAGAAATTCAGTGCACCGGGACCCAGCGTGGCCAGGCACACACCGGGCCGGCCGGTCAGGCGACCGTGGGTGGCGGCCATGAACGCCGCCGCCTGCTCATGCCGGGTCAACACCAGTTCGATCCGTGAGGTCCGCAGGGCTTCCAGGAAATCCAGGTTCTCTTCGCCGGGCACGCCGAAGATTCGATCAACGCCCTCGTTCTCGAGCGCTTCAACCAGCAGGGCGGCACCGTTGCGCATCGTTCAAGTCCTCGTGGAAGTGGGCCGGACAGCATGCGTTCGTGTTCGATGCTATCAGGCCAGCAGCATCGCAGCCGTGACGTGGCTGCGATGCGATGAAGCTGAACCCATTCCATCCGGAATCCCCGCCGAGGCCCCGACATGATCCAGGTCAAGAGGCGCGCTGCAGCGATGCCTAGGCTCTGCTCACCCCTTCCCGGAGCCCTGTCATGCACCTGCACCGAACCTTCCGTCCCACCCGCCGCACGCTTTCCCTGGCCCTGATGAATGCGCTTGCCGCCACCGGCATGGCGACCTTTGCGGCCCCCGGGGTCGCGCTTGCCGATGGTTGCCAGCTGTACAGCGCCAACGGCAGGATCTCGTGCTACCTCAATACCTCCGGTGCGCCGGGCACGCCAGCGGCAAGCTCGGGCTCGGATCCGGTCTTCGACGACAAGAACGGCTATACCGGCGGACCGGGCGGCCCGGCGGCGAACATCAATCTGGTCGTGGCCAACAACCCCACGCTCTACGATTACTCGCAATACGACAGCAAAGGCCACCTGCTGGTCGCATCGTCGCCGATCAACGCGGTCAGCGTCGGCGGTGCAGGCGCGCAGGGTTCGGACGCCACCGCCGGTGGATTCGACAAGGTCGGCGGCAACGGCGGTGCCGGCAACATCGGCGGCGACCTCACCGTTTCGGTGGGTCCCCAGGTCACGGCCGAGTCGGACGATACCGTCAATGGCATCAGTGGCATCACGTTGATCTCGCTGGGCGGTGAAGGCGGCGCAGCGGGTAAGGGCAACATGAGCGGCGAAGACGGCACCTCCGCCGTGGGCGGCGCCGGTGGCAGCATCAACGCCACGCTCGACGGCTATACCACCTCGCGAAACCGCAGCGTGCTGGTGTCCAGCCAGGGCGGCGCCGGTGGACGCGGCCGCGACTACGGCTCCGGGCTGAATTCCCAGGGCGCCGACGCGACCGACGGGATCGGCGGCAATGCCGGCACGGTCACGGCCACCTTCACCAATACCAGCAACAACCCCAACAACGGCTTCGTCGGCACTACCGGCGTGCTGGTGCAGAGCGTGGGCGGTAACGGCGGCAACGGCGGTTCCGCCGCATCTGTCGATGGCTCGCAGGGCGGCAGTGGCGGCCTTGCTGGCAACGGCAATACCGTTACGACCACGGTGGGCTCCAACGTGATCATGGTGGCAGGGGCCGACAACGACGCCGCCCTGCATGTGCTGTCGCAGGGCGGCGCCGGTGGGCAGGGCAACAGCTCCGGCGGTTCCGGCGGCAATGCCGGTCCCGGCGGCAATGGCGGCAATGCCAGCCTGATCATCGACGGCAGCGCGGGCGCCGGCGGCGAGATCGCGTCCAATGGCACGTACTCGCCGGGCGTGCTGGTGCAGTCGCTCGGTGGCAATGGTGGCGACGGCGGGACGCCGTCCGAGTTCGTCATCGGTCCCAATGGCGGTTCCGGTTCCGACGGCGGCAATGCCGGTACGGTGTCGGTGAGCGGCAGCGGCCTGGTGGTTCGCACCGGCCTGCAGGTCGACCCGACCCTGTACGAAGGCTCGCCCGGCGTGCTCGCGCAGTCGATCGGCGGCGGCGGCGGTTCGGGCGGCGTGTCCAAGGGCGTGTTCGCGATCGGCGGCGAAGGCGCCAACGGCGTGAACGGCAATACCGCCACCGTGGCGCTGCAGTCAAAAGTGGAGACCTTCGGGTTCGGCTCGGACGGTCTGGCGGTACAGTCCATCGGCGGCGGTGGCGGCAAGGGCGGCGACGCCAGCGGCGACAGCGTCGGGCTGCAGTACGTGGTGGGCGGCTCGGCCGGCGGCGGTGGCGACGGGTCCAGTGCGTCGCTGACCAGCCAGGCGGGCAGCACCGTGCTGACCCATGGCGTGCACTCCCCGGGGCTGCTTGCGCAGTCCATCGGCGGCGGCGGCGGGCAGGGCGGCTCGGCCTACAGCAAGTCGAAGTCGGCAGGCTTCGGGGCGTCGATGGCGGTGGGTGGCAGCGGTGGTCTGGGCGGCAATGCCTGTGGCGACGGCTGCACGGGCACTACCGCGCAGAATGGCGGCCGCATCAGCACCGACGGTTCGGACAGCTACGGCATCCTGGCGCAGTCGATCGGCGGTGGCGGTGGCGCCGGCGGTGCGTCCACGGCCAAGTCGCAGGTATATGCGGCCGAGGACGTGAGCATTTCGTTGAGCGCATCGCTCGGTGGCTCGGGCGGCCAGGCCGGCAGCGGTGGACTGCTCGGTGCCACCAACACCGGGCTGGTCACCACCGGCGGCCAGGGCGCCGTGGGGGTGCTGGCGCAGTCGATCGGCGGCGGTGGTGGCGCCGGTGGCGACTCGTCTTCCGCATCGACGGCCACTGGCGGTGAGTTCGACATCAGTGCCTCCATGGCACTGGGGGGCAAGGGTGGCACGGCCGGTGATGGCGGCGCGGCCACGATCACCAACAACGGTCTGGTGCTGACCACCGGTGAATCGGCCGCGGGCCTGCTGGTGCAGTCAGTGGGTGGCGGCGGCGGCGCCGGCGGCACCGGCGATGGCCAGGCGTCGGCCAGTGGCGGCGAAACCAAGATCGCCACCACGCTGACGATGGGCGGTACCGGCGGCGCGGGGGGGGATGGCTATGCTGCAACGGCCAACAACATCGGTGGTTCGATCATCACCTTGGGCGACGGCGCGTTCGGCATCGGTGCGCAGTCGATTGGCGGCGGCGGTGGCGCCGGCGGCGGCGCGGCCGGTTCGGCCAAGGGTGAGTATGTGGCCACGGTCACGATGGGCGCCAACGGCGGCAAGGGTGGCGACACCTACCACATCGATGGCAATGGCAATGAAGTCGACGGCGTGTCGGTGCACAACGACGCCACCTCGACCGTGGTGACGTTCGGCGCCGACGCCAACGCCATCGTCGCGCAGTCGATCGGTGGCGGCGGTGGCATCGGTGGCAAGGCCGGTTCCAACATCGCCAGCAGCAAGTCCGACGGCGCCGGCGGTAACAGGGGCGGCAATGCGGCCGCCGCGACCGGCGCGCTGACCACCGCGTACGATGCCAACGGCAGCGCGGTACTGAATGATTACCTGGGCTTGAACAATTCGGTGGCTTTCACCAGCAGCCTGCTTGCCGACACGTCGCAAGTGGCGGCAAAGGCGGCTGTTCTGGGTGATGGCGACCTGGATGACGACCTCAACGATGCAGCCGAATCCAAGGGCGAGACCGAGGACGACAACCAGTCCACCAGCATCCAGCTGTCGGTCGCGCTGGGCGCATCCGGTGGCAGCGGCGGTTCGGCCGGACGGGTGGCGGTGCAGAACGACGGCGAGGTCGCCACCTTGGGCAACCACGCCGATGCGATCCTGGCCCAGGCCGTCGGCGGCGGCGGTGGCAAGGGCGGTGCGGCAAGTACCGCGTCAACCAACGACTACAGCGGCAACCTGTCGGTGGGCGGTAGCGGGGGCGGCGGGGGCTATGGTGGCCAGGTGAGCGTGACCAATACCGGTGCGATCTACACCAAGGGCGCGCTGGCCGCGGGCATCGTGGCCGAATCCATCGCCGGCGGTGGTGGCGTCGGCGGTGTGTCGGCGTCGTCGGTGAAGTCGAGCAGCAAGAACGCCGGAGACGACGATGCCAATGACGGCGCGTTCAAGTCGATCTCGCTGTCGGTGGGCGGCAATGGTGGCAGCAGTTTTGATTCGGGCCAGGCACAGGTAACCAGCAGCGGCGCGATCTCCACCGCCGCCCACGACTCCAGCGGCATCATCGCGCAGTCGATCACCGGCGGCGGTGGTATTGCCAAGACGCTGGCCAGCGACCTGGAAGGCGCCGGTGGCAGCGCCAGCGCCAAGGGTGGCAACTATGACGTGATGTTCAAGTTTGGCGGCAGCAGCGGCGAAGCATCCGGTGGCAGCGGCCTGGTCAACGTGACCACCGCCAGCGGCGGCACCATCACCACCAAGGGCGACAACAGCTACGGCATCCTCGCGCAGTCGATCAGCGGCGGTGGCGGCCTGCAGCTGGGCGGAAAGGTCAGCGGCAGCACCGTGGCCGACTTCTTCGGCTCCGGCAAGACCACCGGCAGCGTCAACAACGACGGCACCAACAGCCCGACCAGCGGCAACAGCGGCCTGTCGGTGACCGTGGGCGACGCGATCTCCACCGCAGGCGCGAACGCGGTGGGCGTGCTTGCGCAATCCATCGGTGGCGGCGGTGGCGTGGCCGGCGGCGTCGCCGGGCAGGCCAGCCTGGCCGCGGCGCCGCAGTACTTCAGTGGCAGCCGTGATGCGAACGGCAACGGTGGGGTGATCAACGCCACGGTCAACGCGGGCGCCTCCATCGCCACCACCGGCAGCAACGCGCCGGCCATGCTGCTGCAGTCGCTCGGCGGTGGCGGCGGCCGGGTGATCACCGACAACGCCATCTACATGGGCAGCGCCGGCGGCAGCGGCACCGGTGCGGCGATCACCGCGACCATTGACGGCTCGGTCTCGGCCACCGGGCCGGGTTCGGCCGGCATCATCGCGCAGAGTATGGGCGACAGCAGCTCCAACGCGCCGATCACCATCACCATTGCGTCGACCGGCAAGGTCACCGCCGGGCAGCAGTCGGTGGCAACCTCGCCCAATGGCGGTTCTGCCGGCATCTACATCGACCACGGCGGCACCGGCAGGAATGACAGCAACGGCAACCCGGTGGTGAACACCGTCACCAACAACGGCACGCTGTACACGTATGGCTCGCAGGTCAATGCGGTGGCCGTGTACAGCACGGCCGGCGACACCCGGGTAATCAACAACGGCACCCTCGGCGGCGACGTGCTGCTCACCAATGGGGGCGGCACCGGCTGCTTCAGCAACAACGGCACCTTCCACGCCGGTGACAACGTGACCGTGGGACAGTGCGGAATGACCAACAACGGCGTGATGGATATCCGTGCCACGCCGTTGGCGGTGCAGGGCAACCTCCTCAACAACGCCGGTGGCCGGATCGTGGTGGCCACCGATTTTTCCGGCAAGGCAGCCACGCCGTTGACGGTCGATGGGAATGCCACCATCGCCGGCCAGGTGGACGTGCGGCCCACCGTGATGCGCCGTAACACTGTCACCTTGGCCAGCGCGACCGGCTCGCTGCAGCTGGACCCCACGCTGTCAGCAGTACCGGATGCACACCTGTTCAATTACCAGTTCGATTCGGACGGAAAGAACCTGCGGGTGACGCCGAGCGCCATGTTCAGCGCGCAGGCCGCCGCCATGGGCGCCAACAAGCGCGCGGTCGGCAACAACCTGCAGGCGATCTTCGACAGCGGCGCGGCGATGGATACCGGCTTTACCCGGCTGAGCAGCGTTGCCGATGGCGATGAGTACGACCGCAGCCTGGCGGCGATGTCGGGCAAGGCGCTCGGCGCGTTCGGCGCCTACCGGATCAACAGCAGCCGTGATTTTGCGATGAACCTGTACGGCGGCTGCTCCAGCGCACCGGTGGCCAGCAAGAGCACCGATACCTGTGGCTGGGGCCGTGTACTGGCCAATGGCGCGGAGCAGAAGGAAAACAATGACGCGCTGGGATACCGGGTAGACGCGTCTGCGGTGCAGGCCGGTGGCCAGCTGCAGCTGTCGCCGGACCTGGCGTTGACCGGTTCGATCGCCTATGAGAACAGCCGCCTGCGCGACGCGGACGGGACTGCCCGGGTCACTGGCGATGCCGTGCTGGGCGGTGTGGGCCTGCTCTACGACGCGGGGCGCATTGAGCTTTCCGGCGGCTTGGACGCGGCGTCGGGCAACTATCGTTCCACCCGTGACGTGGCGGTTGCCGGATTCGACGACCAGGCCAAGGCCAGCCCCAGGCAGTGGCAGGCCGGTGCGCACCTGCGTGCGGCTTACAACGTCCCGATGGGCAAGGACGGTTTCGTGCGGCCCTACGTGGAAGGTCACGCGATCCGCGTGGAGAACAGGGGCTTCACTGAAGATGGCAGTTCGCCGTTCCGGCTGGCGGTGGAAGGCAATGCGGACACCGCGATGATCGGCGTGGTCGGCGTTGAGCTTGGCGACAGCGTGCACTTCAGCAACGGAACGACCCTGCGACCGTTTGCCAGCGCGGCAGCCGAATTCGGCAACAATCGCGACTGGACCACCACGGCACATTTCGCCGACCAGCCGCAGAGCGACAGCTTTGATGTCACCACCGCCGGTCCGGGGACGGTGGGGCGGTTCGCGGTGGGGGCGGACCTGCTGGGCTCCAACCACCTGAGCCTGTCGTTGCAGTACGTGAAGGAAGTGGGCCAGGGCTTCGATTCCAACACCGGCCTGGCGCGCGTGACCTACAGCTTCTGAGGCCGCTTCATACCCGCTTCACCGCTGCTTCATTGCCGACCCGCAGGAGGCCTGCACGCTGCAGGCCTCCTTCGCAGCGGTAGTTCCAGAATGAATTCCACATCTCCCCACGACTGGGACCTGGTCGTGGTCGGCGCCAGCTTCGCCGGCGCGGCGTGCGCGCTGGCGGCCGCCCAGTACGGGTTGCGCGTGTGCGTGCTGGAGCGCAAGGACGATCCGGGTGCGCGGCTGCACACCACCGGGATCCTGGTCAAGGAAGTAGTCGAGCAGACCTGGCTCGGGCGCATTCCCGCCACACTGCTGCAGCGCGTGGAGCAGGTGCGGTTGTACGCGCCCAACCTGCGCAGCGTCTGCCTGGCCGCACCCGGCTATTACTTCATGACCACCGACACGCCCAACGTGCTGCGCTGGCTCGCCGGGGAACTGCTCACCCATGGCGTCGACCTGCGCCTGGGCCAGTCCTTCACCCAGGCCCATCGCCACGGCGACGGGTGGGACGTGGCCGGCGCAGGACGCACCCGCTACCTGGTGGGCGCGGACGGGGCGTGTTCGCGGGTGGCGCAGCGCACCGGCCTCGGCAGCGTGCGGGATTTCCTTTACGGGGTGGAGCAGGAATTCGCCGGTGCCGAGCTTCCCAAAGGGCGCGCGCTGCATTGCTTCGCCAGCCGCCGCTACGCCCCGGGCTACATCGGTTGGGCGGCGCAGAATCCGACCGGCGTGCAGGTCGGGCTGGCCGTGCGGCACGACCCGGCGCGCGCGCGGCAGCCGGACATGGAGGGTTTCCTGGCGCACGTGCGCGACATGATCGGCCTTCCCGCAGCGCTGAAGCCGGATGCCACCCGGGCCGGATTGATTCCGTGCGGCCCGGTGAAAGGCGCATTGACCGCGCCCGGGGTGGTCCTCACCGGCGATGCGGCCGGCATCGTTTCACCGTTGTCGGCGGGCGGCATCCATGCGTCCTGGCGGCACGGCTGGACGGTGGGAGATGCGGTTGGGCGGCACCTTCGCGGCCGCGGACCGGCGGTGGAAGCGGTGGCCGCGCAGGCGGTTCCGCATTTCCGCGGCAAGCGCATGCTGCGCTGGGCGATGGACAACCTGCAGCTGGATTGGCCGATGGATCTGATGCTGCAGTCGAAAATGGTGAGGCGGGCGGCAGAGCAGATCTATTTCCATCGACGCGGGCTGCGCATCGATCGATGAGCGGTCAGGACCGAGTGCGGGCCTGCCACCCCGGCGCTGCCGCCTTGCTGCGGCGTAGTTCGATCTGCCGGTCCTGGTAGCGCTGCATGCTGGCCTTCAGCTCTTCCAGCGCATTGTCCGGCAGCCACAGCTGGCGCGTGCCGCGGGTCATCGCCGTATACGCGGCGCGGACCGGGTTGTGCGCGAACTGGCGCGCGAAGCCGGTGCGGAAGCAGCAGCGCGACATCGCCACCGTGGCGAACTCGGCATTCTTGGCGTGTTCGACCAGCATCAACGGCAGCCCGGCACCGTGGAAGGGCAGCAGGCGCTCGCTCAGTTCGACGAAGCGGTCGCGGTTGTAGCCGCGCATGAACATGCGCGGGATCTGGGCCAGCCCCTGTTCCGCACATTCGGCCAGCAGGTCTTCCCAGCGCTGGCTGCTGCCGCCATGCGCGGTGAGTTCGCGATAGGCTTCGGCGCCGCGCGTGACCTCGCGGCCCAGCGTGGCCAGCGAGTCGGGATGGATCGCAAACGCGGCACCGGCAGCGGCCAGGCGCTGCGCTTCTTCCAGCAGCCGCCAGGGGCTGCCATAGATACGCGCACCGTCGGTGGGTACCTCGCTCCACTCGCGATACGTGCCGGGCAGCGTGGGCAGGTCGGCGGCACCACTGAACGGCGCTTCGAAGCGGCTGCCGATGTCCAGCGCCAGGGTGTCGTTGATCAGCGTTTCCACCAGCCGACCCTGCCGGACCGACTGGTCGATCTCCAGCGTCATTCCGGTAGCGAAGCGCGGGGCATGGCCGACCAGGCGCTGGTTGGGGTCGCCGAGGCTGATCACCGCACCCTCGTAGCTGGACAGCAGCGCCTTCCAGGCCGGGCTGAGGTCATGGCCCTCATCGATCAGCAGGGTGCCCCAGGTGGCGGGTACGCTGACCTGGTGCAGGGCCAGCCATTTGCCGATGTGGTCCACGTTGACGCTGAGCAGCCCGTGGCGCTGCAACTGCGGGTCGAACATGCTGCGCCACACGTGCTCGGCCGCCGCAATCAGCGCGTTGCTGTCGATCATCGCCCACGGCACGGCGCGCGCGAAGTGGCGCGGCGCCAGCTGCAGGGTGGTCGAGCGGCACCATGCCGCAATCCCTTCCAGGGCGATGCGCAGCACGCTGGCCGGCGCATGCGCGCCGATGGGCTGCAGCTCGATGCGCGCGGCGATGTCGCGCAGCGACAGCTTGCTGATCTGGAAGGCCGGCCGCCATGTCGTCCGCAGCAGGCCGCGCCGGAACGCGTCGCCGGCGACGTGGTTGGCGAAGGCGATCTGCGAGATGACCTGCACCGGCAGTGCGGCGCTGAGGCGTTGCCGGAAGGCCTGCACCTGGCCGGCGCGTGGTGCGATGTAGGTGTACCGGCGCGCGGCGCTGTCCAGCAGCTGCAGGATCAGATGGGTCTTGCCGGCGCCGGCATAGGCGTCCAGGTCGATGTGCTCGTCATCGTTGGCGATGATCGCGCGCAGGGCCCGGGCCTGTTCCGGGGTGTAGGCGTGGGTGCGTTCGACGTAACGCGGTGCGGCGGCGTCGTCATCGAACGCGGCATCGTCGTCAGCCAGTGCGCGCTCGGTGGGAAAACGCAGGGTGTGCGCTTCCAGCGTCACCTGGCTGTCGGCCTGGAAGGCATCGGCCAGATACGCGTCAGGCGATGCGGCGGCGTAGCGCACCACCACCGCTTCCGGCCCCAGCACCACGCCCTGTGCGGCCAGTGCGTGCAGCCATGCATCGGGCAGGGCGGGCAGGGCCATGCGCAGTGCGTCGAACTGGCCCGCTGCGGCCTCCGGTTGGTCCAGGAACAGCGCGCAGGCCGCATCGATCAGCCGGGTCAGCGCGGCCGGGTGATGCGGACGCTGCTGGCACAACGCGGCGGCGAACAGCCCGGCGCGTTCCAGTGCGGTGGGAGGCAGGGTGCCGGCGGCCAGGAACGCGCCGAGGGCGGTTTCGGTCAGCGGCAGCGCGTAGGCAGCGGGGGAAGAAAGGGCAGGCATTCCAGCAGCATGGTACCGCGCGGCGCCACGCAGCCGGTCGCTGCGCGCGCCGCGGCGCTGAACGGAACCGGCGTGGTCAGGGCGTGCTGGCCGCCGCGCCGTTGGCGATCCCGCTCGCCGGTGCAGCCAGTGCCCGCCACCACGGCGTGCCGGCATGCGGCGCGGCCAGGTCCAGGCGTTCGCCCATCACCGGGGTGGACAGCGCGATGCCGCGCTGCGCCGCCAGCGCGCTGACCCGCTCGAACGGCTCTTCCCAGCGATGCATGGCGAGGTCGAAGGTGCCGTTGTGGATCGGCACCAGCCAGCGGCCACGCAGGTCCTGGTGGGCCTGCACGGTCTGCTCCGGCTGCATGTGCACGAACGGCCACTTGGCGTCGTACGCGCCGGTTTCCACGAATGCCACGTCGAACGGCCCGTAGCGCTCGCCGATGCGCTTGAAGCCGTTGAAATAGCCGGTGTCGCCGCTGAAGAACACGCGCAGCTCTTCGTCCATGATCACCCACGACGCCCACAGCGTGCGGTTGCCATCGCGCAGGCCACGGCCGGAGAAGTGCTGCGCCGGGGTGGCGGCGAAGCGCACGCCGTCGACTTCGGTTTCGTCCCACCAGTCCAGCTGGCGCACGCGGTCGCGCGGCACGCCCCAGTTGATCAGGCGGTCGCCGACCCCCAGCGGTGCCAGGAACACGTCCACCCGCTCCGCCAGGTATTTGATGGTCGCCTTGTCCAGGTGGTCGTAGTGGTCATGCGAAAGCAGCACGCCGCGAATCGGCGGCAGGTCGCGCAGGGCGATCGGCGGCGCATGGAAACGCTTGGGCCCCATCCACTGCACCGGCGAGGCGCGCTCGGAGAACACCGGGTCGCTCAGCCACCAGCCACCGCGCAGCTTGATCAGCAGGGTGGAATGGCCCAGGCGGTACACGCTGCGGTCCGGGGCCTCTGCCAGCGCCTGCGCGCTGAGCGCGTGCACCGGCGGGGCCTGGTCCGGGGTGGTGCCGGGCGGCCGGTTGAAGAAGAAGTCCCAGAATAGCTTGAGCGTGGTGCCCAGCGATTCGCGCGGCTTGGGCGCGACGTTGGTGAACTGGTCATCGGCGCGTTGCGGCGAGTTTTCGTAGGAGGCAATAGGCACGGTAAAGGTCATCCCGATGATTACGGTGAGGGTGAAGCCGACAACAAGGACGGGGAGGATGCGCATGCGTCGTCTCATGGGTGAGTGCGCAGGCACTCATTTATAAGGGACATCAACATCAGCGCTGGATGCCTTTCCAGAACAGGTCGAAGCCTGCCTGTTGCAGCATCTGGCGTTGTTCGGGCTGGGCGGCCATGGCCTCCAGGGTGGTTTCGAGCAGGCTGATCATCACCCGTCCCAGGTAGAAGGAAACGCGTTCGGGGTCGGCATGCTCGGCGATGCGCGCTTCCAGGTCCTGCAGCATGGTGCCGAACAGTCCCGCGCACTGGGTGCGGGTGCATTCGGTTATGCGTTCGGACACCTTGAGCTGGCGCAGCGCCATGCGCTCCACCGGCGACTGCGCGCCCCAGACCAGCAGCGCGTTCCACACATGCAGCAGCTGTTCGCGCACCTCGGCATCGGCCGGGAAACTGCCGCCGATGGCCAAGGCCAGACGTTCTTCCAGGCGCACGAACAGCGCATTGAGCAGCGCGTCCTTGGTCTCGAAGTAGGTGAACACGGTGCCCTCGGCGACCTTGGCCGCCTTGGCGATCTGCGCGGTGGACGCACCCACGCCCCGTGCGGCCACCTGCTCGGCGGCGGCAATCAGGATCGCGGTGCGTTTTGCGTCGCTGAGCGGGCGGGCCATGGCGGGAGGGTTAAATGAGTGATTGCTCATTTAAAGCCGGAAGCGGCGCCGGCGCAAGTCTCGCGTTCCATGCGATGCCTGCGGTTCAGGTAAGAGATGCCGTCGCCGAGCCCGTAGGCGCGACATTGAATCCGGCCCCGCCGGGGTCTATAACGCGGTTCTGGCACCAGCAACCGGATGCGCAATGGCCACCACCGGAAAGAAGACTGCCGCCCCCGTCACGGCTACGCCGCGCCTGCTGGCCGGCGGCAATCCGCAGATTCCCAAAGGCGAGGGCGATGGCCCTGTGCAGGCCTGGATTGCGGGCGTACCCGATGACAAGCGCGAGGCGGCCCGGCAGCTGGACGCGCTCATCGTCGCGGCCGTGCCCGGGGTGCGCAAGGCGGTGAAGTGGAATTCGCCGCTGTACGCCGTGCGCGACGACGGCTGGTTCCTCAGCATGCACTGCTACGCCCGCTACATCAAAGTGGCCTTCTTCCGCGGCGCCGCGCTTGTCCCGCCGCCGCCGGAGCCGTCCAGGAGCCAGGACACCCGCTACCTGCACGTGCCCGCGGACGCGCCATTGGACGTGGCGCAGTTCACCCGCTGGGTCAAACAGGCCGCCCGTCTTCCCGGCGAACGCATGTAACGCGCAGCGTCCGCTTCCCGCCAGGACACGACCATGCCCAAGCCCAGCACCCACAGCAAACCCCTTGCCGCCGGCCAGGCCGTGGCCGCCGATGCCGCCCGGCAGATCGATGCGAAGATCGCCGCGCTTGGCGATTGGCGCGGCGACACCCTGGCGCGGGTCCGCGGCATCATCCACAAGGCGCTGCCGGACGTGGTGGAAACGGTGAAGTGGCGTGGCGTGCCGGTATGGGAGCACAACGGCATCCTGTGCACGGGCGAGACCTACAAGGCGGGAGTGAAGATGACTTTCGCCCACGGCGCCCGCCTGGACGATCCGAAAGGCCTGTTCAACGCCAGCCTGGACGGCGGGACGCGGCGCGCGATCGATCTGCATGAAGGCGATACGGTCAACGAAGCGGCGTTGAAGGCATTGATCCGCGCGGCCGCGGCGTTCAACGCCGACAAGGCCAAGGGCAGAGCGACGCCGGCCAGCAAGGCCGCCAAGTCCGCCAAGTCCGCCAAGGGCGATACCGTAAAGACCACTGCGCGCTGAGCGCCTGCAACCCACCATTCCATGTTCCCGCGGTAGCGCCTGCCGCCGGTTTCGGCAAAGATGGTGCGCTGCACGATCGCCACGCGCGCGTGCAGCCCCCCACCGAATCTGGAAGAGCCTGTGCTGAGTGTTGTTGGAGTAGTGCTTGCGTTGTACGTGGTGTGGCGGCTGATCTGGCCGCTGAAGATGCCGGTGTCGGTGCGCGGCCCGCTGGGCCTGCTGATCCTGGCGCTGGCGCTGCACCACCGGATCGTGGCTCGGTTTGCCGGCACCATGGCGTCGCCGGAGATCCCCAAGGCAGCGATCGTCCTGCTGGCTTCCGGTTTCACCGCGCTGCTGCTGGTGGCGGTGTTCCTGCTGGTGCTGGACGCGCTGCTGCTGGGCGCACGGGTACTGCGCCTGAAGCGCGCAGCCGATGCATTGCGGCGCGGTTGGTTGCGACCGGCGGCAGGCGTGATCGCGCTGGTGCTGGGCGTCGTTGGCGTGCAGCAGGGCATCGCCGTGCCGCAGACCCGCCAGATCGATGTCGCCATCGAGGGCCTGCCGGCCGCGTTCGACGGCTACCGGGTGCTGCAGCTCACCGATATCCACGCCAGCCGCCTGCTCACCGGTGACTGGGTGGCCAAGGTGGTGGCCGAAAGCAACGCACTCACGCCGGACCTGGTGGTGATCACCGGCGACCTGGTGGACGGCAGCGTCGCCGCCCGCGCCAACGATGTACGCGCGCTGGGCCAGCTCCGCGCACCGGATGGGGTGATCGCAATCACCGGCAACCACGAGTATTACGGCCAGTATGCGCAGTGGATGCCGGCATTCCGCGCGCTGGGCATGCAGGTGCTGGAGAACAGCCACACCCGGGTCACGCGCGATGGCGCGGTGCTGACCATTGCCGGCGTGACCGACCCGGTCGCGGCCCGCTACGGGCTGCCGATGCCGGACCTGAAGGCAGCACTGGCGGGCGCCGATCCCGAGGCGCCGGTGATCCTGCTCGACCATCGCCCGGGGGAAGCGCGCGCCAACGCGGCGCAGGGCGTGAAGCTGCAGCTGTCCGGGCACACCCACGGTGGCCACATCGTCGGCATGGACCAGCTGGTGAAGCGGGCCAACGGCGGGTACGTCTCCGGACGCTACGACGTGGACGGCATGACCCTGTACGTCAGCAACGGCGCCGGCCTGTGGCCGGGCTTCGCCGCGCGCCTGGGCGTGCCCTCGGAAATCACGCTGGTGACGCTGCGCCGTCGATAGCCGCCTGAACGCCACCGTCACCACCCCGTAATACGCAGCGCTTACCTTGCGCCGCACTTCAGGGGTGGGGCGGCACAGTGGCCGAGCAGGCAAGAGGGCGGCTGGCGCGGATGTTCGAGGAACATGCGCCGGTACTTCGGGGGTTCTTCGTGCGCCGGGGGGCGCGACAGGACGCCGAAGACCTCGTGCAGGAGACGTACCTGCGTCTGCTGCGTGCGCATGAGGGGCCGGGCGACACCATCGCCAACCCCGAGGCGTATCTGTTCACCGTCGCGCTGAACCTGGCGCGTGAGCAGGCCAGCCGCAGGCGCTGGGCGACCCTGCCGATCGACGACATCGAACAGCTGGGCCAGGGCCTGGCCAGCGGGGAATGCGTGGAAGACGCGGCCGAACGCCAGCAACGCAGCCAGCGCCTGCAGGCGCTGCTGGCCACGCTGCCCGAACACACCCGGGCGGTGCTGGTGATGCAATACCGCGACGGGCTGAGCTACAGGCAGATCGCCGAACGCCTGGGCGTGTCCTCGCACATGGTCAAGAAGCACGTGGTCCGCGGCCTGTCGGTGTGCCGCCGGGCGATGGGCGATGCGGGAGCGCCTCGATGAACCAGCCGACCGTGCACCCGTCAGCGCTGACCCAGGCCGCTGCCCATTGGCATGCACTGCAGCGCCAGGGCGAGGTATCGGCTGCGCAGCAGCGCGCCTTCCTGGACTGGCTGCTGGTCTCGCCCGAGCACCTGCGCGAATACCTTGCCATCAGCGAGACCGCCGGCGCCCTGGCCGAAGCGCTGCGCGCGATGCCCGACGACCTGGCGGTATTGCTGGCCGCGCCCGCGCCGCGCCGCGCGGACGACAACGTGGTGCAGCTGCCGCTGCGCAGCGCAGCGCCGGCACCGGTGGCGCCGCGCCGCCGGCGCCTGCCGGGGCTTGCCGCCGCTGCGGCGTTGCTGCTGTCGGTCGGTATCGGCGCGCCGCTGGCGTGGCCCCGCACCACCCACTACGTCGCCGCGCATGGCCACCCGCAACAGATCCGGCTGGCCGACGACAGCGTGGTCCATCTCGACGCGGACACTGAACTGTCGGTGCGGATGAGCCCGTTCGGTCGGCGGGTGGAGCTGGAACGTGGCCAGGCCAGCTTCGTGGTGGCGCCGGACCGGCGCCCGTTCGCAGTCCATGCCGGTGGCCTGAAGGTCACCGACATCGGCACCACCTTCGATGTCTCGCTGCTGCGCGAGCAGGCCCGCATCGCGGTCAGCGAAGGCCGCGTGCAGGTGCGTGGCGACGGTGGCCGTGGACGCCTGCTCGCGGACCTGTGGGCAGGCAAGGTCGCGCAGGTGGATTACCGGGACCAGCGCGTGCAGATCCGCGACGAGGACGCGGCCAGCATGACCGCCTGGTGGCACGGCCGCGTGGTGTTCCGCGACGAACCGCTGCGCGACGTGGCCGACCGTTTCAACCGGCGCAACGCGCAGCGCCTGCGGGTCAGCGACGACGCCGGCGCCCTGCGCCTTACCGGCAACCTGCGCGCGGACGACCTCGCCTCGTTGCGCGCCTTCCTGGACCAGCAGCCGACGCTGGCGATCGAGCAGCGCGCCGATGGCATCCACGTGCGTCAGCGCGTGGCAGGGCAGGACGCTGTCAAAAAAAATTCATCGAAATAGCGGTGCCCGACCTGCGCGCTGCACCCTCGTAGTTGGGGAAAGCCACCGCCATTCCCTCACTGGATCCCACGATGCGCCGCACTCTGTTCCTTTCGATCGCCCTTGCACTGCAGGTCACTGCAACCGCCACTGCTGCCGAACCCACCCGTGTCGCCGCCGAGGCTATCGCCTCGCAGCCCCTGGACCAGGCGCTCAACGCGCTTTCGCGGCAGACCGGCCTGCAGTTCGTCTACAGCGCGCAGGCCGCGGGCAACCCGCGCACGCCGGCGGTCCCCGCCGGCCTGTCGGCCGAGGCCGCGCTGGGCCGCCTGCTCGCTGGCACCGGGCTGCGTTACCGCTACCTCAACGCGAGCACGGTCACCATCGAGTCCGACAGCGCCGCAGGCGTCCCGACCAGCGCCCAGATCGCGCCGGGCAGCGGCAATGAGCGCGCCGAAGCGTCGCTGCCGGCGGCAACGGCGGACGCCTCGGCAGGCGTGGCCGCGCAGAACCTGGAAACCATCCAGGTCAGCGGCAGCTACAGCCGCAGCCTGGAACAGGCGGTGGACATCAAGCGCAGCACGGTGGGTTTCTCCGATTCGATCGTCGCCACCGACGTGGCCGACTTTCCCGAACAGAACCTGGCCGAAGCCCTGCAGCGCGTGCCGGGCGTGACCATCGAACGCAGCAAGGGCCTGGGGACCAAGGTCAACGTGCGCGGGTTGCCGTCCGAATACACCCATGTGTCGATCAACGACCTCGCCACCGCGTCGGGAAGTGGCGGCCGCGACGTCGAATTCGACATGTTCGCCTCGGAGATCATCCAGCAGGTCACCGTGCAGAAGTCGCCGACCGCCGCGGACGAAGAAGGCGGCATCGCCGGCTCGGTGAAGATCAGCACCGCGCGCCCGTTCGACTACAAGGACCGCAAGCTGGTGCTGTCGGCCGAAGGCGCGCACAACAGCATTTCCGAGGAAGTGGACCCGCGCTTCGCGTTCCTGGCGGCCGACACCTGGGGCGACTGGGGCGGCCTGGTCTCCTACTCGCAGAGCAAGCGCACCAACCGCACCGATTCGACCTCGGGGATCAATTTCCGCCCGATGTCGCGCTTCCTGGGCGCCTCCGGCACCCGTGGCACGCAGGCGCAGGCGGTGCTGGCCCGCGACGCGGGGGTGAACATCACCAACCGCAACAACACCGATGAGACCAACCTGGTGGTGTTCCAGGACAAGGTGGGCGACCGCATCTACCTCAACGAACAGGACAAGTGGGGTGCCACCGCGTCGCTGCAGTACAAGCCGAGCAGCACCTTCAGCCTGACCTTCGACGCGATGCTGGGCGGCTACGATTCGACCGAAGACGAGTACGACGCGGCGGCCTATTCGGCCTCCAGCCGCAGCACGCTCGATACGATCCACGCCTACGACGCCACCACCCTGTCCGAGTACGGCATGGTGGTGCTGCGTGACGTCTCCTACACCGCCACCCAGCACGAGATGCTGAGCAAGGAGCGGATCAACGAGACCGACTACAGCCAGTACAGCGTTGCGCTCGACTGGAAGGGCCAGGACTGGTACGTGGATGCGATGGCCGGCTACTCCGGCGCGGAGAAGACCTCCGACTATTCCAACCTCAAGCATGTGGCCTACGCGCCGTCGCGCACCCGCTGGACCGGGCGCAGCGGCGAGACCGTACCCAGCACCCCGGGCGGCTTCGACATGTACAACGCCTCGGACAAGTATCTGTTCGAAGCGTATGAAACCACGCTGGAGAAGGTGGACGACGACAAGTACGCCGCCCAGGTCAACGTGACCCGCATGCTGGAGCTGGCCTTCCTGCCGGCGCTGCGCGACGTGAAGTTCGGTGCGCGCTACACCGACCGCTCCAAGCAGCGCCAGTACGGCGAGCTCAAGATCACCGGTCCGACCGCCGGCAGCAGCGCCTGGGTGAATACCCGCACCCTGGCCGACAGCCCGCTGCAGTCGATCGGTGACATCGTTCCCGGTGGCGACTACAGCATCAAGGAGCTGGACTGGCAGCAGGTCTCCAACGACTACGCGCGCCGCGCGTTCCGCTACGACGGCTTCCATACACCCTTCGACGCAGGCCAGTTCTACCAGGTCGATGAGAAGGTCACCAGCGTGTATGCGATGGCCGACTTCGCCTTCGACATCGGCCAGGTCCCGGTCAACATCAATGCGGGTGCCCGTTACGTGGACACCAGCGTGACCTCCTTCGGCTACCACCCGATCCAGCGCCCGGACGGAAGCACCGGCTACACCGACACCCCGGTGTCCAGGGATGGCAGCTACGACGACCTGCTGCCCAGCTTCAACATGACCGCTGAACTGGCCCAGGGGCTGCTGCTGCGTGCGGCGGCAGCGAAGACCATGATGCGCCCGGCACTGACCGACGTCGCCTACAAGCGCACCGCCAGCTGGGGCTCGTACCGCTTCACCGACGGCAACCCGGAATTGAAGCCCACCTATGCCAAGCAGTGGGAAGTGGGCCTGGAAAAGTACCTGGACAATGGCGCGCTGTTCGCCGCGTCCTACTTCCGCAAGAACATCGACGGCGTGGTGATCAACTCGCTAACCGGCGTGGTCGAGGACGTGGCGGTGTACAACGCCAACGGCACGCTGAACGGCATCTTCGACTTCGACGTCTACCAGCCGGTCAATGCCAAGGGGTCCTACCAGGTGGACGGGGTGGAGCTGGTCGCACAGCTGCCGCTGGGCATGTTCACGCCGGTGCTGGAAGGCTTCGGCGTGAATGCCAACTACACCGTGCTGGACAGCTCGCTGGCCGGGGAATCGGACCTGGGCATCCGCACCCCGATGCCGGGGCTGTCGGAGAAGACCTGGAACTTCACCGCCTACTACGAGAACGAACGTTTCGACGCCCGCGTGTCCTACAACCACAAGGACGAGTACGTTGAATCGATCGGCTACGACATGTACCCGATCTGGCGCGATGCGTACGGCCAGATGGACGTGTCGATCGGTTACCGGATCACCGACAACATCAAGGTCAGCCTCAAGGGCATCAACCTGACCAACGAGATCACCAGCGGCTACACCATGGACCCTTCGTTCCCGACCATGTACGAAGCGTCGGGCCGCCGCATCAGCCTGGGCCTGCGCGCCGACTTCTGATCCCGCCGGCGGGTGCGCCCGCTGCTTCACCCGCCCGCCTGCTGCCCGCGCAGCAGGCGGGCGACATGCAAGGAATCCCCATGCACAGAACTTTCCTTCTGGCGGTGCTCGCGCTGTTGTCGGCGCCTGCTGCCGCGTCGGCGGTCGACAGCGGCCAGGGCCGCGACTGGCTGCCCGGCGACCACCACGTCCACAGCGAATGGAGCGTGGACTGGGACCACGGCACCACCCCGCCGACCCCGATCCGCGGCGGCGATTCGTCCTACACGCGCAGCCGCAACGCGCAGCGGGCGCAGCACTTCGGGCTGCGCTGGATGGTGCACACCGACCATGGCGGTCCCGGCCACTCGGCGGTCACCCGCGACCACGCCTATCCGGCGCTGCTCGAGGCACGCCGCGACGTACCCGGGCTGATCCAGTTCAACGGCATGGAATTCGACGTGCCGGCGGGCGAGCATGCCACGCTGATCATCGCGCCCGGTCCGCTCGAGCGTGAGCAGCTGGTCACCCTCGAGCGCGACTACAGCCGCAGCGAGCCGCTGCAGGGCAGCCGCGACACCCAGCAGCAGATGCTGGACGCACTGGGCCACATGCGCAGCCTGGCGCCGCTGCCGGTGCTGCTGATCAACCACCCTTCGCGCACGGCGACCGGGGCAGGGCAGTGGGGCGCGGTCACGCCGGACGAGTTGAACGCCTGGCACGCGGCGGCGCCGCAGGTGCTGGTCGGGATGGAGGGTGCGCCGGGCCACCAGGCCACGCGCAGCGAGCGCGGGCTGTACCGCAATGCCGCAGCGCCCACCCGCGGCGGCTTCGACCAGATGACCACCGAGGTCGGCGGCGTGTGGGACCGGATGCTCGCCGCCGGCAACCGCTTCTGGATCACCGCCAGCTCCGATTCGCACGTGAACGTGCGCGATGGCGGCAGCGATTTCGACCCGGGTGAGTACAGCAAAACTTACGTGTGGGCGCGTCCGGACGCGGGCGACATCCTGGCCGGGGTGCGCGGCGGGCGCATGTTCGCGGTCACCGGCGACCTGATCGACCGGCTCGAACTGACCGTGCAGGCCGTCGACGGCAGGGGCAGCGTGGGGCGGATGGGCGACGCGGTGCCGCTGGCGCCCGGCACGCCGATGCGCGTGCAGCTGCGCGTGCGGCAGCCGTCTGCGGCCAATGCCGCCGGCCAGCACCCGCGGCTGCGGCAACTGCAGCTGATCGTCGGCAGCGGCCCTGCGCAGGCGCCGCAGATGCAGACCCGCCGCTTTACCGCCACCGACTGGAAGCAGGACGGCGCCTGGTACCAGGTGGCGTGGGAACTGCCGGCACCGGCCAACGGCGGTTTCGTGCGCGCGCGGGGCAGCAACACGGATGAGCCGACGCCATTGGAGGACGTCAAGGGCGAAGATCCCTGGCAGGACCTGTGGTTCCATTCCAACCCGGTGTTCATCACGCGCTGAGATGGCGGCCGTGAATGCCGCGCCAGCACGCCTGCACGGCCCGGTCACGGGCGCATGCCGACTCTGGTGGCAGACCCCTGCCACCGGAGCGCCGATGACCACGCTGACCCTGCACGACCTGGCCAAGAAAATGGCCGGCATCGACTTCACCATGCTGCAGACCTTCGCCGACAACGGCGAGATCGCCGGTCGCCCGATGAGCAACAACGGCGACGTCGACTACGACGGCGACAGCTGGTTCTTTTCGCTGGACAGCACCGACATGGTGCGTGAACTGCAGGCCGAACCCAAGGTGGCGCTCAGCTTCACCGGCAGCAAGGGCCTGCTCGGCAAGCCGCCGCTGTTCGTGTTCGTGCAGGGCAAGGCGCGCATCGTCCGCGACAAGGAGGTGATGCGAGAACACTGGCAGAAGAGCCTGGAGCGCTGGTTCGAGCAGGGCGTGGACACCCCCGGCCTGGTCCTGATCCACGTCCACGCCCACCGCATCCATTACTGGGACGGCGAAGACCAGGGCGAGATCCAGGTTTGACCTGGGGCCATGCCTGCTGCCCGCGCCCCGCAGATCGGTTGTGCAGGTTGGTCCATTCCAACCCGCCATGCAGATCTGTTCGGCCCGGGTGAGAGCATGCTGGCGCGATACGCCACCCGCTTTGCGGTGGTGGAAATCAATTCCTCGTTCTACCGAGCGCACAAGCCCGCCACCTACGAGCGGTGGGCGGCCAGCGTGCCCGCCGGTTTCCGGTTCTCGGTAAAGATCCCGCGCACGATCTCGCATGACTCGGGGCTGGTCGGGGCAGGGCCCCTGCTTGACCGTTTCCTCGGTGAGGCCGGCGCGCTCGGCGCCAGGCTCGGCGGCCTGCTGCTGCAGTTGCCACCGTCGCTCGAACTGGACGCCCGCCGGGCCTCCAGCTTCTTCCGTGCCCTGCGCAGGCGCAGCACCGTGCCCCTGGTCTGCGAACCGCGCCATGCCAGCTGGTTCACCGACGCTGCGGATGCCCTGCTCCAGCGGTATGACGTTTCGCGGGCGGGTGCCGATCCGGCGCGCGTTCCTGCCGCGGCGCACCCCGGCGGCGCGCCGTCGTGGCACTACTGGCGCTGGCACGGCACCCCGCGCGTCTACTACAGCGACTACGACGATGCCGCATTGAACGCGCTCGCTGCACAGGTGCGGCGGGTGCGCGGCCCGCGCTGGGTCATCTTCGACAACACCGCGCATGGCTTCGCCGTTGCCAATGCCGCGCGGCTGCAGGAGCTGCTGCGTGCCTGAAGGTCCTTCCATCGTCATCCTGCGCGAAGCGGCAGCGAAGTTCCGCGGCAAAACGGTGCGCCGCGCGATCGGCAACAGCAGCCTGGACCTGACCCGCATGGAAGGCCGGCGGGTGAAGGCGCTGCGCAGCTGGGGCAAGCATTTCCTGATCGAATTCAGTGGCTTCAGTCTGCGCGTGCACATGCTGATGTTCGGCAGCTACCGCATCGACGAACGCAAGCCCTCGCCACCACGGGTGTCGCTGCAGTTCGACAACGGCGAACTCAACATCTACGCCTCCTCGCTGAAATACGTCGAAGGCCCGCTGGACGCCAGCTACGACTGGCGCACCGACGTGATGAACGATGCCTGGGACCCGCGCCTGGCCCGGCGCCGCCTGAAGCAGCAACCGGACACCCTGGTCTGCGATGCACTGCTGGACCAGGACCTGTTCGCCGGGGTCGGCAACATCATCAAGAACGAAGTGCTGTTCCGCCAGCGCGTACATCCCGAGTCGAAGGTGGGCGACCTGCCGCCGCGCGTGCTCGGCAAGGTGATCGCCGATGCGCGCGAATACAGTTTCAGATTCCTTGCATGGAAGCGTGCCTTCGAGCTGAAGAAGCACTGGCAGATCCATACCAGGCGGACCTGCCCGAACTGCGGTGGACCGGTGTCGAAGACCTATCCAGGCAAGAGCAGGCGCCGCACCTTCTTCTGCCCGAACTGCCAGGTGCGCTACTGAGGTCCGCACGCCCTGCACATCGTCTGCGGTAGGGTGACGGCCTGACCATGTCCCCGGGCAACGCATGACGGCACCTCCCTCTTCGCCAACCCTGCCGGCGGCGACCCGCACCCGCTCGATGATCGTGGCCGGCCTGTCCACGGTGGTGGAGTGGTACGACTTCACCCTGTACCTGTATCTGGCCACGGTGCTGTCGCGGGTGTTCTTCGGCGGGGGCGACGATGCGCTGCTGGTGACCCTGGCCGGGTTCGCGGTGTCCTACCTGATGCGGCCGCTCGGCGCGCTGTGCTTCGGGCACCTGGGCGACCGCTTCGGGCGGCGCTACATGCTGCTCGCCTCGATGGCGCTGATGACCGTGGCGATGCTGGCCACCGCGCTGCTGCCGACCCATGCCACCGCCGGCGCGACAGCGGGCGTGCTGTTGCTGCTGCTGCGCTGCGTGATGGCGTTCTCCGTCGGTGGCGAGTACACCGGCGTGGTCGCCTACCTGCTGGAAACGGCACCGCTGAAACGGCGCGGCCTGATCACCTCGCTGGCCTCGGCGGCGAGCGAGGTCGGCGCGCTGCTGGCGGTGGCGTTGTCCGCGCTTACCGTGGCGCTGCTCAGTACCGCGCAGCTGGATGGCTGGGGCTGGCGCATCCCGTTCTTCGTCGGCGCGGCCCTGGCCGGCGGCATCCTGCTGGCGCGCTCGACCATGCACGAATCGCCGGAGTTCGAGCGCCAGCAGCGCGCCGGCACGGTGCCGCGTTCGCCGATCCGCGACACCTGGCGCTTCCATCGCGGCGCGGTGGCGCGCACCTTCGCGATCTCGGCGCTGGGGTCGATCACGTACTACGTCGGCATCACCTATGTGCCGGCGTTCCTGGGCTCGGCGGGCGGGATGGCCGAAGGCGAAGCGCTGTGGTTGTCCACGCTGGCGGCGGTGGCGGTGATCGTAGCCACGCCCCTGGCCGGCGCCTTGTCCGACCGGATCGGGCGCAAGCCGGTGCTGATCGGCCTGGCGGTGCTGTCGGCGGTGCTGCCGCTGAGCCTGTTCGCGTGGATGGCCGGCGGCAGCACCGGGGTGATCGCCGCGGCCGCGGTGGCCCTGGCCTGCCTGGCCGGTGGGGTCAGCGCGGTGGCGGCACCGGCCACCGCCGAACAGTTCCCCGGCGAAGGCCGGCTGAGCGGGCTGGCGCTGGGGGTGACCATGGCCACCGCGTTCTTCGGCGGCGCCACGCCGCTGCTGGCCGAACTGCTGGTGCGCCACACCGGCTGGGCTGCCGCCCCGGGCGCGATGATCGCGGTGGTGGCGCTGCTGGTCCTGCCGGTGCTGTGGGGCCTGCGCGAAACCCGCCCCACCTGATGCCCCGGGCGGTTACAGACCGCCTTCGGTCGGCAGCGGGGCCGGCACGTTCAACAAGCCGCCCGCCGCCACGTACGCGGCCAGCGCCTGGCCCTGGCTCAGCAGGTGCTGTTCCATGGTGCGCTCGGCCCCGTGTGCGTCGCGGCGGCGGAAGCAGTCCATCAACGCACGGTGCTCGGAAAGCGACTGCGCGGTGCGTCCCGGGGTGAGCAGCTGCCGCCCGCGGTGCATCTTCAGGATGCGGTGCAGGTCGTGGGTGATGCGGATCAGCCACGGGTTGCCGGCGTAATGCTGCACGGTTTCATGTATCAGGTAGTTGTTGCGGTAGTAGTCGGCGATGTTGCCGTCCGCCGCTGCCGCTTCCATCGCCGCGTGCAGGGTTTCCAGCCGGGCGATGCCGTCATCGTCGATGTGGGTGACCGCCTCGTGCGCGCAGCGGCCTTCCAGCATCGCCATCACCGGAAACAGCTGGTTGAGGTCTTCCAGGGTCAGCCGGGTGACGCGGGCACCGCGCCCGGCGTCGATCTGGACCAGGCCTTCGGCCGCCAGCAGCTTCAGCGCTTCGCGCAGCGGCGTGCGGCTGATCCCCAGTTCCTCGCACAGCGCCGGTTCGTCGATCCACTCGCCCGGCGGCAGCCGGTAGTCGTAGATCTGCTCGCGCACGCGTTCGGCCACCTCTTCGTACAGAGGGGCACGCTTCTTCGGAGAACGCGGGGCAGGGGCAATAGCCATGAGTAGATTGTAGACGGTCGTCACCGGTAGCGCCGGCCGTTGGCCGGCACCCCGGTCATCCCATTACATCCAGCCAGGCACCACGAACAGCAGCCAGGCCAGCAGCGGTCCGAACACGACGACCAGCCCGCTGTACACCAGGAACCGCCGGAACAGCGATTCGCGTTCTTCCTTCGCCGCCGACGCCACCACCAGCGCGCCGTTGGTCGAGAACGGGCTGACGTCCACGATGGTGGAGGACACCGCCAGCGCGCAGATCACCCCGGCCGCGCCCAGGTGCCCCTGCAGCAGGAACGGCACCGCCAGCGGAATGGTCGCGCCCAGCACCGCTGCCGACGAGGCGAAGGCCGAGACGATGCCTCCCACGTAGCACACCAGCAGCGCCCCCAGCAGCGGAATGCCGATGTTGGACACGCCGTTGCCGATGAAGTCCACCGAACCGGCCTTCTCCAGCACGCCCACGTAGGTGACCACGCCGCAGATCAGCAGCACGGTGGACCAGCTGATGCCATCCACCGCACCCTTCTGGCTCTTCGGCGACAGCAACGCCAGCGCCACCGCCACGGTGATCGATACCAGGCCCACGTTGAGGTTGTAGATCAGCGCGGCGATCCCGAGGCCGAGCAGGCCGACCAGGGTGAACAGACGCTCGCGGGTGACGCCGACCGCCTCGAGCGCATCGGGATCGTTCGACAGCGTGCCGCCGCCGGCCGAGACCAGCGCGCCGTGGCCTTCGATCGCGAACTGCCGCGACGAGGCCTGCGGGCCGCCGGCCAGGGCAGGTTCGCCACCGCCAACGGTCACCGCACCACGGCGCATCAGCGCAATGCCGCCGAAGGCGAAGAAGCAGATCGTCGCCATCATGAAGTTGAAGCCCAGGCTGGTCAGGAACACCGCCATTTCGGTGACTTCAAGCCCGGCCTTCTGCACCACGCCGTTGGTGATGCTGCCGTACACGCTGATCGGCGAGAAGCCGCCGGCCTGCGCGCCGTGGATCACCAGCAGCCCCATCATCAATGGATTGATGTTGTACTGCTTGGCGAAACGCAGCGCGACCGGGCCGATGATCGCCACGGCTGCCGGGCCCAGTGCACCGAAGGCGGTGAGCACCGCGGTGACCACGAACATCACCCACGGAATCGCCACGATGCGCCCGCGCACAGCGCGTACTGCCCAGTGCACCAGCAGGTCGATCGTGCCGTTCTTCTGGGCGATGGCGAACAGGTAGGTGATGCCGACCAGGGTCAGGAACAGGTCGCCGGGGAACCCGCCGAGCACTTCCTTGCCTTCCATGCCGACGAAGATGCCGCCGATGATGAAGGCCAGCGCGAAGGCCACCGCGCCCATGTTGATGGGTAATGCGGTGGCGATGATGAACATGATCACCAGACCGATGATCGTTGCAATTTGTGGACTCATGCGCCCTCCCAGACACGTGATGCAGCTATTGCACGGATGGAAACCCGCCATCCCCGGGCCGACGCTTGCAGGTGGAGCCAACCGCTCATCGCACGCGGTCCAGGGCGCCGTGCACCCAGTCCGCCGCACCGTCCAGGTGCTGGAATTCTTCGACCGCGCGGACCTCGCAGCACGGGTAGTCGGCCGCGACCATGCGCGCCAGCGCCGTGCCGGGCCCCAGTTGCAGGAACACGCGTGCGCCACGCTCGAACAGCTGGCGCATCACCTGGGCCCACTCGATGGTCTGCGCCAACTGCGCCGACAGCGTGTGCACCACGGCGGCGCGATCGCGCACCGGGCGCGCATCGATGCCGGCCAGCACCGGCAGGCGCGGCACCTGCAGCGGCGCCTGCGCCAGCACCCGTGCAAAGCTCTCGGCCGCGCTGGCCAGCAGCGGCGTATGCGCGGGCACATGCACCGGCAGTGGGCGTACTTCTGCGCGCAGGGCACGCGCGGCCCCGGCCAGTGCCTGCAGTCGTTCGCCGCTGCCGCCGACGATGAAATGGTCCGCGCCGTTGGCGATGGCGATGTACACCCCATGGGCCTGGCACAACGCCTGCAGCGGTGCGCGCTGCAGGCCGAGCACGGCCTGCAGGCCGGCATCGCGCGGGCTGGCATTGTCCATGCGCTGCGCCCGCTGCGCGGCCAGGTCAAGGCAGGTGGCCGGCCCCATGCTGCCGGCCACGCAGTGTGCGGCGACTTCGCCAATGCTGTAGCCGGCGACCAGGGTCGGCACCGGCAGGCGCTCGCGCAGCGCCAGCCAATGGCCCACGCTGGCCGCGCACAGCAGGGGCTGCGCCTGCGCGTTGTCGAATCGATCATCCGCCGCGGCGGCGTCCACCGGATCGCGATCCAGCACGCGCCGGCAGGCATCGAGCACCTCGCGCGCGGTTGGCACATCGCGCAGCCGGTCGAACATCGCCGGGTGCTGCGCGCCTTGCCCGGGGCAGAGCAGGGCCAGGCTCACATCGCCTCCTGCCGTAACAGGAACCAGCTGCACGCCAGCAGGTCGGCGCTGCCGCCCGGGCTGAGCCGACGGGCCACGAAGGCAGCGCTGAGCCGCTGCAGGTGCACGCGCCAGTCCGGTGCGAATGCACCGCCGTGGGCGAGGAAGGCGGCGGCCTGGGCGCGGGCCCAGCGCAGGCCGTCGGCGCCACCACGGTGCAGCAGGTTCACATCCTCCAGCTCTGCCACCAGCGTCATCAGGGTGTGGCACAGCGCCGCCTCGCGCGGCAATCCTGCCGCCAGCGCATCGCGCAGGGCAGGCAATGCGTGCGTGCGCAGCACCGGGTAGCCGGCAGCTGCCAGCTCGCGCACACCGGCAACGCCATGCCGCGCCCGGGCGCGCTGGCCGGGACTGTCCGGATCGAGCGGCGCGGCCTGCAGCGCGTCCGCCCAGCCCTGCACGGCCAGGCAGACCTGCTCGCCACGCGGCGCAGCGTCCACACGCCTGCAGGCGGCTGCGGCGGCGACCAGCAGTCCAAGATTGAAGATCGCACCGCGGTGGGTATTGATGCCGCCGGTCGCGCGCAGCATGGCGGCTTCGGCGTCCATGCCGTGCGCGCGCAGCCGGGCGAACGGCGCCGCGTCCGCACCGGCCTGCGCGATGTCGCGATAGTAATGGCGCAGCGCGAACAGGCTGCGCAGGAACGTGGCAGCATCCATGTCCGCATGGCTGCCCGCATCAAACGGTGTCACCAGCCCGGGCTTGGGCGCCAGCGCCAGTTCTGCATGCAGGCTGGCAATGGCCAGCCGGCCCAACCGCGCGACCACCGCACGCGGTACCGGCACGGCCTTCGCCTGCAGCATCGCGCTCATGCACGCGCCCCTTCGAACAAGCGGTCGCGCGCCTCGAGCATCGCGCCATCCACCCGCTTCACCAGCACCTCCCGCGCGGCACCGCCGTATTCGCGCCAGTTCACCGCCGCACCGTCGGGCAGGCACAGCTCGCCGTCCACCCGCCGTCCGAACGTGCGTTCCCACGCCTGCAGTTGCGCCACCAGGTGTGCGGCAGCGTCGGCCTCACCGACCTCCCACAACAGGTCCACATCCGAGCGCTCATGCACATAGGCCAGTCCGGTCAGCGCCTGCCAGGCGAACGCACCGAACACCCGCGCCGGCGCGATCGCCAGCAGCGCCTGCAACGGCAGCCGCCACGCCGGCGGCAGGTCCGTCCTTTCCACCAGCCCGGCCAGTGCCGGCGGCGGCGCCTGCCGCGCGATGTCGTGCAGCGGCACCCGCAGTGCCAGCCGTTGCTTGCCCTCGGCGGGGGGGAGGGGAACGCCGAGGCGCACGCGCGGGTCGGGATCATCGGCGGCGCGGCGCGCCACCACGGCCGGCCAGCCACCCGCGAACCACGCCGCCAGGCGGCTGTCGTGCGCGGCCACGTCGGCCCGCCAGTCGGCGTGCGCCGACAGCCAGGCCAGCGTGTGGCGGGCGGGCCGGTCAGGCATCGCCGGCGGCGACCTGGGCAGCCACGCGTGCGGCCAGGGTGCGGCCCCCGCGCTCGGCACCGCGCTGCGCGCGGCGGTCCCCTTTCACGGGCGCGCGCAGGGCCTGCAGCAGGTGGGCGGCGAGGTCGCCGTTCCATACCGATTCCACCGCGCCCATGGCGACGTAGTTTTCAACCCCCGGCGCGAACACCGGCGAGCTCTGGCTGAGCGCCTGCAGTTTCTCCAGCGGCTGCTTGGTCACCCGCGCCATCGCGCGCAGGTCCATCACCCGCACCTGCGCATCGGGCAGCGCGTGGATGTGGTCGGCCATCAGTCCGAACGAGAGGAAGCCGCCGCTCACCGACTCGCCGTACACCAGCGCGACCAGGCGCGCGCCGCGGCGGCGCGCCACGTCCAACGACTGGGCGAGGTGGGCGAAGTAGCCGTTGATGCCGAGCAGTTCGTCGCGGCGTGCCAGGCGCTGCCCGGCGGTGTCGACCAGCATCACGATGGGGCGGTGCGGGTCGGCCGCGGTGCTGTCCAGCACGGCCTCGGCCAGCACCAGCGCGTGGTCCACGCCGACTTCGAGCTTGTCGGCGGTGCCGATCACGGTGACCGCGCCGTCGTCGGTGCGGGCGGTGCCGGTCAGCACGGCATCGGACACGGTGATGTCGTGGCCGCGCGGGAACAGGGCGTCGAGCAGGTCGCTGAGCGGCGCGGTCATGGCAGGCTCCGTTGCGCGGTGGCGGCGAGGAAATCAGCGGTGTCCAGCAACGGCAGCCGCTGCGGCTCTTGAATACCCATCTGCGCCCAGATTTCCAGCCCGTCGCGGCACCCGCTCCACGCCTGGGCGCGGGCCTTCAGCGCTGCGTGGCGAGCCTGCAGGGCCGTCAGTGCGCGCTCGGTGTCGTCGCTGTCGGTGTCCGGCTGCAGCGCATCGAACGCGGCCTCGGCGAAGGCGTCGATCGCGTCGGGCACCAGCACCTGCGCCTGGTCGATCAGGTAGCGGTGCTTGCCGCCGGTGACCCGCCACACCAGTGCACGGTCGCGCGCGTCGAACTCTTCCACCCCGCGCACGGTTTCGATCACCTCCGGGCCGGACAGCGACAGCCGACCTTCCTCGGACATGATCACGGTGGTACAGCAGCGCGCCACGATGCCCATGCCGCCGAACGCACCGTTGCCGCTGCCGATCAGCGCCAGCACCGGAATTCCGGCCGCACGGACGGCGAGGGTGGCGCGCATGATTTCGGAAATGGCGATCAGCCCGGCGTTGGCTTCGTGCAGGCGCACGCCGCCGGTGTCGAGCAGCAGCAGCACGCCGTCGGCGCCGGTGCGGGCGGCACGCTGCAGCAGGCCGGTGAGCTTGGCGCCGTGCACTTCACCGACGCCGCCGCCCATGAACTGGCCCTGCTGCGCGGCCACCAGGACGCGCCTGCCGCGCAGGCGACCTTCGCCGACGACGATGCCGTCGTCGAACGCGGCCGGCTGGTCCAGCTGCGCCAGGTGCGGGCTGATCGCGCGCTGTGCAGGGCCAAGCAGTTCGCGGAAGCTGCCGGTGTCGAGCAGCCCGGCGATGCGCTCGCGTGCGTCGGCTTCGTAATAGCTGTGGCGGCGGGCGGTGCTCATGCGTTGCCTCCGGCGCGCAGGCTTTCCACCGCCTGGTCCAGGCGCAGGCTGACCACGGCCGGGGTGGCGCCGGCGTCGTTGATCGAGACCTGCACATCGCACAGCGGGTGGCGGCGGGCGAAATCGCCGATCACCGCTTCCCAGATCGTGCCGAAACCGCGCGCGGCGGTGATGATGCGCACCGCCATGGCGCCGTCCAGTGCGGCCGGTTCCAGCAGGATCTCCAGGTTGCCCGAGGCCAGCACGCCGACCAGCACCGCGTCGGTGGGGAAGCGGACGTGTTCGGTGCCGTTGAATCGATAGTCGAGGGTTTCCATGTCCGGTTCCCTTACCAGTTGCGGAAGCGCTTGGGCGGGTCGTACAGGCCGCCGGACCAGCGCACGAGGTCCTTCACCGACCGCGCGGCGAGCAGGTCGCGGCTGGCGTCGCGCATGTGGATGCCGAGGTCGTCGGGACGCTGGATCACGCCACGGTCGCGCAGGTTCTCGACCATGGCGCGGTCGCGTCCCAGGCCGACGGCGGTGTAGCCGGCCACGCCGCGGATCGCCTGTTCGCGCTCCTCGGGGCTTCGGCACAGCAGCAGGTTGGCGATGCCTTCCTCGGTGAGCACGTGGCTGACGTCGTCGCCGTAGATCATCACCGGCGGCAGCGGCATGGCGGCGCGCTCGGCCAGCTCCCAGGCATCCAGGCGGTCGACGAACGCCGGGGCCATGTGTTCGCGGAAGGTTTCCACCATCTGCACCACCAGCTTGCGTCCGCGCGGCATTTCGCCAGGGCGCGCGGCCTGCTGGCCGGCCTTGAGCCAGGCCGGACTGGCGTGGCGGCGGCCGCGTGCATCCGAGCCCATGTTGGGGGCGCCGCCGAAGCCGGCGATGCGGTCGCGGGTGGCAGTGGAGCTGTTGCCCTGCAGGTCGATCTGCAGGGTGGAGCCGATGAACATGTCGCAGGCGTACAGCCCGGCGGTCTGCGAGAAGGCGCGGTTGGAACGCATGGTGCCGTCGGCGCCGGTGAAGAACACATCGCTGCGTGCGGCGATGTACTGCTCCATGCCCAGCTCGGAGCCGAACGAGTGCACCGATTTGACGAAGCCCGATTCGATCGCCGGAATCAGTGCCGGGTGCGGGTTGAGCGCCCAGTGCTGGCCGATCTTTCCTTTCAGGCCCAAGGATTCGGCGTAGGTGGGCAGCAGCAGTTCGATCGCGGCGGTGTCGAAGCCGATGCCGTGGTTGAGCCGGTTGACCCCGTACTCGGCGTAGATGCCTTTGATGGCCATCATCGCCATCAGCACCTGGATCTCGGAGATCTGCGCCGGGTCGCGGGTGAACAGCGGTTCGATGTGGTTCGGGCGCGGGGCCTGCACCACGAAGTTGACCCAGTCCGCGGGAATGTCGACACGCGGCAGGGTGTCGACGATCTCGTTGACCTGGGCGATGACGATGCCGCCGCCGAAGGCGGTGGCTTCGACGATCACCGGGGTGTCTTCGGTATTGGGGCCGGTGTAGAGGTTGCCGTGGCGGTCGGCGGCCTGCGCGGCCACCAGCGCGACCTGGGGGGTCAGGTCGATGAAGTAGCGGCCGAACAGTTCCAGGTAGGTGTGGATGGCGCCGATCTGGATGCGCCCTTCGGCGACCAGGTTGGCCAGCCGCACCGATTGCGGGCCGGAGAAGGAGAAATCCAGCTTCGAGGCGATGCCGCGTTCGAACACGTCCAGGTGCGAAGGCAGCGAGAGCACCGACTGCACCATGTGCAGGTCGTGGACGCGGGCCGGGTCGAGCTCGGCCAGGCATTGGGCGAGGAAGTCGGCCTGCTTCTGGTTGTTGCCTTCCAGGCAGACCTTGTCGCCGGGTTCGAGCAGCGCGTGCAGCAGGTCGCCGACGTCCCCGGCGGCAACGCTGCGGCCGCTCGCGAAGGGGGCGGCCCGTTCAAGCCGGGCGTGGCGACCGCGTTGCCGGGTGTCCCAGGTGGGGGTCATGGCGGGGTTCCGAAGGGCGTTTCGGTAATTACGCCATAATTACAGAACCGGTTGCAACCCGCACCGCAACAAAAAAGGGCCCGCCTTGCGGCGGGCCCTGTTTTTGCGTCGGGCGGATATCGCTACCGTTCCGGACGTTTCCGGACCTTTCCCGCCCCGAGTCAGAACTTCCAGCGCAGGCTGGCCGAAACAAACCGCGGCTCGCCGTAGTTGTTGTAATCCAGGTTCGCCCAGTAGGTCTTGTCCAAGGCGTTGCGCACGTTCAGCGAGGCGGTCCAGCTGTCGTTGATGGCGTAGTTGGCGTGCAGGTTGACCAGCATGTAGGCCGGCTGCTTCACGGTGCGGGTGCCACCCAGCGGGTAGGGGATGTTGTAGCCCTCCACCTCGCTCTGCCAGGAGAAACCGCCACCGACGGTCAGCCTGTCGAGCACGCCGGGCAGGCGCACGCTGGTGTTCAGCTGCAGCAGGTCTTCGGGCGGGTTGGCGTAGAGCATGTCGGTGGGAGCGCGGGTCACCTTGACGTGGGTGAAGCCGGCATTGACGGTCCAGCCCGGCATCACTTCGCCGTTGATGTCCATTTCCCAGCCACGCGCCTTGGTGCCGTTGACGCCGATGTAGGCGGAGCTGCCGTCGCTGAGCGAGTTGTCGGGCACGCTCATGTCGCGCACGGCGTAGTTGTCCTGCTTGGCTTCGAACAAGGCGGCGTTGGCGGTCAGGCGGCCGTCGAACCACTGGGTCTTGAGGCCGGCTTCGAGGTTGGAACCCTGCACCGGGGCCAGCAGGTTTTCGTTGCGGTCCTTGAAGTTCTGCGGGTTGAAGATTTCGGTGTAGCTGGCGTAGGCGGACACGTTCGGGGTGATGTCGTAGACCAGGCCGACATAGGGGGTAACTTCGTCGCTGACCTTGTAGGCGCCGCTGGTGGCGGTATAGGCGCCGGCGGCGTTGTAGGCGCGGGTCAGGGTCTCCCAGCGGCTGAGGCGGGCGCCCGCGATCAGCGACAGCGGGTCGGCCAGGCGCAGGCGGGTGGCGAGGTAGAAGCCGCTCTGGGTGGTGTGGGCGACGCGGCGGGCGCCGGTGCGGGTATAGGTGACTTCGGAGATGTCGCCGTTCCAGCCATACACGTTGGGGATGTAGTAGCAGCGCTCGGTGCCGCAGCGTGCCCAGTCGGTGGGGTAGCTCAGGGCGATGGTGTTGGTGGTGCTTTCCAGGTCGGCCCACTGTGCGCCGACGGTGAGGTCGTGGTCGCGGCCGAACAGGGGGAAGGTGCCGCTGAGGTAGGCGTCGACGTTGCGGCGGGTGTCTTCGGAGTCGCCGGCGGCGGCGCGCAGGAAGATGCCGGCGCCGGTGACGGGGTCGGGGTTGCCGGTGCCGTACAGGCGGACGTTCTGGACGTTGCCGCGGGTGTAGGCGGTGTTGATCTTGAGCAGCCAGTTTTCGCCGAAGCGCTGTTCGAGGTTGGCGAAGGCGGTGCTGGTTTCGCGCTGCCAGTAGCTCCACTTGGGCGAGAGGTTGGTTTCGCGCGGGAGGTGGGCAAAATTGCCCTGGCTGTCGAAGAACGGGACGGTGCCCCAGGTGGAGCCGACCGGGTTGTTGTCCTGGGTCTGGTAGCCGACGCTCAGGGTGGTGCTGTCGGTGAGGTCGCCTTCGAGGACGGCCATGCCGGCCATCTTGTCTTCCTTGTAGCGGTCGTAATACAGCTCGCGGTCGGTGTAGGCGGCGACGACGCGGCTGCGGAAGCGGCCGTCGGCGGTCAGCGGGGCGTTGACGTCGGCTTCCATGCGGCGGAAGTCCCAGCTGCCGGCGCTGACGGCGAAGGAGGCGTCGAAGTCCTTGCCGGGGCGCTTGCGCAGCAGGTTGACGGTGGCGGAGGGAATGCCGGCGCCGCTGAGCAGGCCGTTGGCGCCGCGGATGACTTCGATGCGGTCGTAGAAGGCGGTGTCGTATTCCTGGTTGGTGGAGCCGCTGTAGGTGGGGATGCCGTCGACCTGGAAGTCGGTGATGGCGAAGCCGCGCGCGTAGTACAGGGGGCGCTGGGTGTCGTAGAAGGAGACGCTGACGCCGGTGACATTGCGCAGGACGTCGTTGATGCTGAACAGCGCTTCGTCCTGCAGGCGGTCGAGGCCCAGGACGGTGGAGGACTGGGGCGTTTCCTGCAGGCTGATCGGCAGGCGGGTGGTGCTGGACGGGGCGCGCTGGGTGCTGACCACGTTCACTTTGTCCAGGGTCTTGGCGTCGTTGGCGGCGTCGAGGCTGTCGGCGAGGGCCAGCGGCGAGGCCAGCGACAGCGCGGCAAGCAGTGCCACGCCCAGCGGGGCACGGCGGACGGAAGCGGGGGGCACGGAACGGAAGGACATACGCGGTCTCAGCGGCAGGTGGGGGTGCACAACGGGACGCAAATGTAAATCGTTCGTATTCTAATTACAATAATTTAACGCGGGGGTGGAGCGGTGGCGTCTCCTTGCTGTCGCGAGGGCGGGCGGGTCGGTGTGGGGTAGCGGGGCACGCGTGAATCCATCCATGGAGCTCTTCGCAGCTCCTGCTGCTCAAGGCCCCGCTACCCCACACCGACCCGCCCGCCCGACACACTCCGATGGCGGCAGGGAAAGCAAAAAAAAAACCGGCCGAAGCCGGTTTTTTGTAGAGCGGGGCTCTGCCCCGCTGCCCTTCGCTGCATGCTTACAACGCCTGCAACTCCTCATCCTTATTACGCTTCTCCACCGGCGCTGCCGGGGGCGGGGTCATCATCACCGCCGGGCTGGTCTCGGCCGGCACGTCCAGGAACGGCAGGCGCAGGGTGTCGCTGGTCTGGCGGCGGATCTCGTTGGTCAGGGCGGCGCTGTCATTGAGCTTGCGCCCATAGGACGGCACGATTTCCTTCAGGCGCGCTTCCCAGCCGGCGGCCATCTGCTCGGGGAAGGCCTTCTTGAGCAGGTCGAGCATGATCGGCGGCGAGGTCGAGGCGCCGGGGGAGGCGCCGAGCAGGGCGGCCAGGGTGTGGTCCTGGTCGGTGACGATCTCGGTGCCGAACTGCAGCACCGCGCCCTTTTCCGGGTCGCGCTTGATGATCTGCACACGCTGGCCGGCGGTGACCAGGGTCCAGTCTTCGCGCTTGGCGGTGGGGAAGTACTTGACCAGTTCGGCCTGGCGGTCGTCGTCGTTGAGGCGGGCCTGGCCCATCAGGTACTTCACCAGGTCCAGGTTTTCCAGGCCCACGTCGAGCATGCCGGCGACGTTGTTGTGGTTGACCGAGGAATACAGGTCGAACCACGAGCCGTGCTTGAGGAACTTGGTGCTGTACAGGGCGAACGGCCCGAACAGGACCACCGGCTTGCCGTCGAGCTTGCGCGCGTCCAGGTGCGGCACGGACATCGGCGGGGAGCCGGTTTCGGCCATGCCGTAGGCCTTGACGCTGTGGCGGGTGGCGATTTCCGGGGCCTGGAAGGCAAGGAACTGGCCACCGACCGGGAAGCCGGCGTAGTTCTTCGATTCGGGAATGCCCGAGAGCTGCAGCAGCTTGAGTGCGGCGCCACCGGCGCCGATGAAGACGAAGCGCGACTTGAGGGTGGATTCGGTGCCGCCCTTGAGGTCCTTGACGGTGACGTTCCAGGTCTTGTCATCGTTCTGGCGCAGGGCGCGGACTTCGTGTTCCAGGTGCAGGCTGAAGTTCGGGTTGCGCTGCAGGCCGGCGGTGAGCTGGCGGGTGATCACGCCGAAATTGACGTCGGTGCCCAGCGGCATCCAGGTCGCGGCGACCTTCTGGTTCGGGTCGCGGCCTTCCATCAGCAGCGGTGCCCAGGCTTTGATCTGCGCGGGGTCTTCGGAGTACTGCATGCCGTAGAACAGCGGGTTGCGGACCAGCGCCTGCTGGCGCTTGTGCAGGTAGGCGATGTTGTCATCGCCCCAGACGAAGCTCATGTGCGGGGTGGGGTTGATGAAGTCCGACGGCTGGCTGAGGCGGCCTTCCTTGACCTGGTGCGACCAGAACTGGCGCGAGATCTCGAACTGCTCGGCAATGCCGACCGCGCGCTTGGTCTCGATGCTGCCGTCCGGCAGTTCCGGGGTGTAGTTGAGTTCGGCGAAGGCCGAATGGCCGGTGCCGGCGTTGTTCCAGCCATCCGAGCTTTCCAGGGCCACGCCGTCCAGGCGTTCGAACACCTGGATGTTCCAGTCCGGCTGCAGTTCCTGCAGGAAGGTGGCCAGGGTGATGCTCATGATGCCGCCGCCGACCAGCACGACGTCGACCGGCTTGTCATTCGCGGCTGCCGGGACCGAGCGCTGGTGCAGCGGCCAGAACAGGAACAGGGCCGCTGCGATCAGCAGCAGGGCGAACAGGGCGAGGAGGGTCTTGGCAACCGTGCGGCGCCGGCGCGGCTTTGCGGGGCCGGCTGCGGAACGTTGCGCTGCGACGTCCGACGTCGTTCCAGACGGTGTCGTCATGGGAGTTCTCTTCTTTGGTGAGATGGGGGCAGGATGACGACGCTTCGGGGAAGAAACGTGAAGAAACAAGCTCTTGGCGCATCCAGAACCCGATTTTAGCCCTTTCCGGTACGGATTTGGTGCAACGCAGCATTCCCGCGAGCCGTTACCACCGTCTGGTCGCCGTCCTCGATACGATCGGGCCGGTGTAGAGCCACGCCCTGCGTGGCTGCCCCGATCAATCCGCTCCCATCGTGAAGTACTCCGCCAGGAAGTACCCGCACTGGTATACGAGGGCCAGGATCCCCAATCCCAGATGCACCGGTCGCGAGCGGCTGGCGATACCCACTCCGGCGATCACCAGCATCACCCCGGTATGCACCGGATACGCCTCGCCCAGCATCTGCCAGCGGCTGTGGCCCTTGATGGCGGTGTCGCCCAGGTCAAGCAGGGTCACCAGCGCCAGCATGCCGAAGAAGCCGGCGCGGCGCTGCAGCAGGTAGTGCTCGTAGCTGCCGTATTCGCGCAGGTCGTCGGGGAACAGCAGCACGCACAGCATGTACCAGCTGGCGCAGTAGCCGATCACGAACAGGTACAGGCCGAAGGTCCACTGCCGCACTTCGGCCAGGCGGAATTCCCACCACCAGAACGTCACCACCGACACCAGCGTCCACAGCACCCAGCACAGGTGGATGCCGGACCAGCCGCCGCGCCGGGCCGGGTGCTCGATGATCGAGGCCAGCCCCTTCACCAGGGTGGTGATGCTCAGGCCCAGGATGATGCTGAGCACGACGCGGATGTGCAGGTAGACCGGATCCGATTCCATGGAACGCCCCAGCGTTGGTTGCCCCGATCCTGCCAGATGCGCCCGGTAGGTGCCGACCGTTGGTCGGCACTGGGTCCGCCGCACCCGGATGCGTACCCACCAACGGTGGGTACCTACCGTTTGCGGCGGACCAGCGTTGCCGATGCGGCCAGCACCGCCTGGGTCAACAAGGCCATGGTCTGCACGTCGCCCTTCCAGTGCTGCCAGTACAGCGGCACGTCTTCCCACGCGCGCTGCTTCATCAACACCAGCCGCCCCGCCTCCAGGTGCCGCTTCACCAGCGGCAGGGGATTCATGGTCCAGCCCAGCCCGCCCAGGTTGGCCTGCACGAAGGCACGCGTGGATGGGATCCACCAGGTCGGCGCGGTCATCGGCAGGTCTTCGCCGGCCAGCCGGCGGGCAAAGCGCGCCTGCATGTCGTCCTTGCGGTTGAACACCAGCACCGGGGCCTGGGCCAGCGACTGCGCGTTGACCCCCTTGCCGAAATAGCGCGCATGGAAGGCCGGGGTGCAGGTGGCGGCGTAGCGGATGCTGCCCAGCGGATGGATCTGGCAGCCCTGCACCGGTTCGTCCAGCGTGGTCACCGCGCCCAGCACCGCGCCCTGGCGCAGCAGGGCCACGGTATGGTCCTGGTCTTCCAGGCGCAGGTCCAGGGTAGTGCCGGTCTGCCCGGCGAAGCGCAGCGCGGCATCGGTGAACCAGGTTTCCAGGCTGTCGTGGTTGACCGCCACCGGGATGCTGGCATGCGGCAGGTCCTCGTCGGCGATGCCCATCCGGTGCAGGGCGTCGTGTTCCAGCAGCGCGGTCTGCTCGGCCAGCTGCACCAGCACCTGGCCTTCCGGCGTCGCCACCGCCGGCGAGGCGCGCTTGACCAGCAGCCGGCCCACGCGGTCTTCCAGCGCCTTGACCCTCTGCGAGACGGCCGAAGCGGTGACATTGAGCGACTGCGCGGCGCGCTCGAAGCTGCCTTCGCGGATCACCGCCGCCAAGGCACGCAGCTGGGCATGGTCGATGCGCATGGTCTTAAGTTCCGCTAAAGATGGTTAAGTAAGTTTAGCTCTACTTTTTCATGTTGCGGCGCGACAATACGCGCCATCCGGTGCTGTACGCCTTGGCGAGGCACCGCTCCCCCGCAAGACAGGTAGCAACCCATGTTCTCTTTCATTTCCGGCGGCCCCGGTCTGGCCGCGTGGTTCAGTGGCGCCGCCGCCGGCATCGGCCTGTTCGCCGTGGTCGGCGCGCAGAGCGCCTTCATCCTGCGCCAGGGCATCCTGCGCAGGCACATCGTGCCGGTGGTGGCGACCTGTGCGGCGATCGATGCGATCTTCATCTTCGCCAGCGTGGCCGGGCTGAGCACGCTGACCCGCGCGCTGCCGTGGCTGACCACCGTGGTGCTGTGGGGCGGCGTCACCTTCCTGGCCTGGTACGCCTGGCAGTCGGCGCGCCGCGCGCTGGCCGGTACCGGCGGCATGCAGGTGGACGACAGCGACAACAGCTCGCGCCGCGCGGTGCTGACCGCTGCGGTCGGCTTCTCGCTGATCAACCCGCATTTCTGGCTGGACATGATGGTGATCGGCTCCATCGCCGACAACTTCGGCAACGCGCGCATGGCCTTCGCCGCCGGCGTGGTCACCGCCAGCTGCCTGTGGCTGACCGCGCAGGGCCTGGGCGCGCGGATGCTGGCGCCGTTGTTCACCAAACCGAAAACCTGGCGGATCCTCGACGGCACCATCGCCGTGATCCTCTCCATCCTGGCCCTGAGCCTGGCGTTCCGCGGCGTGCATTGATCTTTCTCTCTCTCCGTCAATGCACGTCTAAATGGCACCGTTCGCGGTGCCATTTTCTTTTTCGGCGGCAAAGCGACGCCGCGTGTCGTAACTGGCGCGCGCTGATGCGATACGCCTAGAATCGCCGCTCACGGACAGGGTGTCCGGACGGAGAGAGAAGGATGCGTCATTCGAAGTGGGCGGCGTGGGTTGTCATGGCCCTGCTGTGCGGGCCGGTTGCACAGGCGGCCGCGGCAGGGCTGGACCTGGAGCAGTATCTCAAGCGCGACACGTTCAACGACATCAAGTTGTCGCCGGGCGGCCAGTACTACGCGGCCACCGTTCCCATGGAGGACCGCACCGCGTTGGCGATCCTCGCCCGCGAGGGCGGCAAGGTGGTCGGCTCGTTCGTACCCCCGAAGAACAACCATGCGAGCACCTTCTACTGGGCCAGCGACGACCGCGTACTGATCGGCCTGGCCGAGAAGTTCGGCTCGCTGGACAAGCCCCAGCCCACCGGTGAGCTGTATGCGCTCAGCGCCAGTTCCGGCCGCGGCGAACTGCTGGTGGGTTACCGCGTGGAGAGCAACGGCCCGGGGACGCGCATCCAGCCCAAGAAGGTCGAGGCGGTCGCCGCCTTCCTGATCGACTCGATGCCGCAGGAGGAGCGCAACGTACTGGTGTCGGTGTGGCCGTTCTCCAGCGACCCGTTCACCCGCGTGGACCAACTGGACATCACCAGCGGCCGCCGGCAGACGGTGGCACGCTCGCCGGTGCGCAATGCCGGGTTCGTCAGCGACCCGGCCGGGCGGATCCGCTTCGCCCATGGCGCCGGCGTCGACAACGTCAACAAACTCTATTACCGCGACGCCAGCGGCGAAGGCTGGAAGCTGGTCAACGACGAGGCGGTGTCCAAGCGCATCGAGACCGCGCTCGGCTTCTCCGAAGATGGCAGCATCGCCTACCTTCAGGTGCAGCAGAACGACGGCCCCGACACCATCGTAAGCTGGGATCCCGCCACGGACGCGCGGGCGACCCTGCTGCGCGATCCGCTGGTCGACCCGGACCAGCTCCTGTACCGCCCCGGCACCCGGGTTCCGGTGGGGGCGCTGTACCTGGGCGAAAAGCCGCGGACCCGGTTCTTCGATGAAGCATCGGCCGATGCACGCCTGTACCGCAGCCTGGAAGCGGCGTTCGCCGGCGAAGCCGTGCTGATCACCTCCAGCACGCGCGACGGGCGCCAGGTACTCGTGCAGACCTGGTCCGGCCGCAATCCCGGCGACTTCTACGTCTTCGACACCGTGGCCAAGTCGGCCGACCACCTGATCAGCCGCAGCAGCTGGATCGACCCGCAGCGCCGCGCCGTGGTGAAGCCTTTCGCGTTCAAGGCACGCGACGGCATGGCGCTGAACGGCTACCTCACCGTGCCGTCCGGTGCCGGCACGCGGCCGCCCATGGTGGTGATGCCGCATGGCGGCCCGTTCGGTGTATTCGACGATGGCAGCTACAACGCAGAGGCGCAGATGCTCGCCGACGCGGGCTACGCGGTGCTGCAGCTGAACTTCCGCGGTTCCGGGAATTTCGGTCGCGCCTATCGGAGCGCCGGTGCGAAGCAGTGGGGCGCGGCCATGCAGGACGACCTGACCGATGCTACCCGCTGGGCGATCGCCCAGGGCCATGCCGATGCGTCGAAGGTCTGCATCTACGGTGCCAGCTATGGCGCCTACGCGGCGATGATGGGGGCGGCCCGCGAACCCGGCCTGTACCGCTGCGCGGCCGGATACGTGGGCGTGTACGACCTGCCGATGATGCACACCACCGGCGACATCCAGCGCAGTGGCTCGGGCAGCACCTATCTGAAGGAATGGCTGGGCGACCCGAAGCAGCTGGCCGAGGTCTCGCCGGTGAACCTGGCCGAGCGGATCAAGGTGCCGGTGTTCCTGGCTGCCGGTGGCGAAGACGAACGCGCGCCCATCCAGCACACCCGGCGGATGGAAGCAGCGCTGCAGAAGGCCGGCGTACCGGTGGAATCGCTGTATTACCCCACCGAAGGCCACGGCTTCTACACCGACCCGCACCGCCGCGAGTACTACACCCGGCTGCTGGCGTTCCTTGCCGCCAACCTGGGCGGAAAGACCGCCGGTGGCGCGGCTGCGGCCTCGCCCTGACCCGGCGCACGTTCTTTTTCCCGGGGCTTCTGCCTAGAATCGGCGACCCGGACAGGGTGTCCGGGACCCAGGGGGGGAAGGATGCGTACTTCAATCATGGCCGCGCTGCTTGGCGCGGCCTGTGCTGTGCTGTCGGCACACGCGGGCGCGGTCGAACTGGACCGCTTCCTGCGCGAAGAATCGTTCAACACGATCAAGATCTCCCCCGACGGCACCTATGTGGCCGCTACCGTGCCGCTGGAAGACGCCACGGCGGTGGCGATCCTGCGCAGCGCCGACATGTCGATGGTGGGCTCGTTCCGTCCCCCGCGGCACAATCATGCCGGCAGCTTCGACTGGGTCAGCAACGAACGGTTGGTGATCGGGTTGGCGCAGAAGCTGGGACGGCTGGACCGCCCGCGCGCCACCGGCGAACTGTATGGCATCAATGCCGACGGCAAGGCCGGCGAACTGCTGGTGGGCTACCGGGTAGGGGGCTTCAACGAATCGCAGGTCGCTGCCTATCTCACCGATGAGCTGCCTGGCGACGACCGCAACGTCCTGGTCGCGGTGTGGCCGTTCGCCGAAAACCCGTTCACCCGGGTCGAGCGCATGGACGCGGTCACCGGACGGCGCGTGATCGTGGCCCGCTCGCCGGTACAGCGCGCGGACTTCACCACCGACAACACCGGCGAGGTGCGCTTCGCGCTGGGTGCCGGTTCGGACAACGTACCCAAGCTGTACTACCGCGCGCAGCGTGGCGAGGACTGGGTGCTGATCAACGACGAGTCGGTCAGCCACCGGGTTGAAAAGCCACTGGGTTCCTCTGCCGACGGCAGCCTTGCCTACCTGTGGGTAGAGCAGACCGAAGGCCCTGATGCGATCGTGAGCTGGAACCCGCAGACCAACGAACGGCAGCCGCTGTTGCGCGACGCGGTGGTCGACCCCGGCCGGATCATCTACCAGCCGGGCACGGGCATTCCGGTCGGTGCGTTGTACTTCGGCGACGTGCCGCGCGCGCGCTTCTTCGACGACACTTCGAGCACCGCACGGATGTACCGCACGCTGCAGGCGGCGCTGAAGGGGCCGGTGTACATCACCTCGAGCACCCGCGATGGCCGCACCGTGCTGGTGCAGACCTGGTCGGGCAGCAACCCGGGCGACTTCTATCGCTACGACACGGTGCAGAAGAAGGCCTCGCTGCTGGCCAGCCGCAGCAGCTGGATCGACCCCGGCCAGAGTGCGCAGGTGCGCCCGATCGCGCTGGCCGCGCGTGACGGCCTGCCACTGCACGGGTTCCTGACCGTTCCGCACGGCAGGGAAGCACGCCAGCTGCCGCTGGTGGTGCTGCCGCATGGCGGACCCATCGGCGTGTTTGACGAGGGCGCCTATGAGCATGAAACACAGCTGCTGGCAGCGGCCGGTTACGCGGTGCTGCAGGTGAACTTCCGCGGGTCGTCCAACTACGGACGCGCACACACCGTGGCCGGCAAGCATCAGTGGGGCCTGCGCATGCAGGACGACGTCACCGACGCCACGCGCTGGGCGATCGCCCAGGGCATTGCCGATGCCAGGCGTATCTGCATCTACGGGGCCAGCTATGGTGCCTACGCGGCGATGATGGGAGCGGTGCGCGAACCCGGGCTGTACCAGTGTGCGGCCGGGTACGTGGGCATCTATGACCTGCCGCTGATGTACCAGCGCGGCGACATCCAGGATGACCGTTCCGGAGTGACCTATCTGCGCGACTGGCTGGGGCCGGCGGAGGTGGTGGCGGCGCATTCGCCGGTGAACCTGGCCGCACAGGTGCGCGTGCCGGTGTTCCTGGCCGCGGGCGGCGAGGACAAGCGCGCCCCGATACAGCACACCAAACGCATGGAGGCGGCACTCAAGCGTGCCGGCACCCCGGTCGAGAGCCTGTACTTCGCCAGCGAGGGGCACGGTTTCTACACGCCGGCGCACCGGCGTGAGTACTACACCCGCCTGCTGGCGTTCCTGTCGCGCAGCCTGGGCGGCGACACTGCCACCCCGGCTGCGCAACCGTAGCGCCACGCCCTGCGTGGCGGCACCGCGGTCGATCAGAACGCCATCGACACCTGCATCTGCGCCTGCACGTCGCGCACCCCGAGCAGGCGCTCGGCCATGACCGCGCCGCCCAGGTGGGTGCGGCGGTAGCGGTAGTCCGCGCCCAACATCACGCGGTAGTCCATGCCTGACGGTGCCAGTCCCGGCACCGCGAAGGCGTGGTCGCCTGCACCGTGGAGGGTGGCGCTGCGCACGCTGGCACGATGCGCCAGCGACTGATACAGCGCGGCGTCGCCGCGCAGCGACCAGCCGTTGCCCAGGTAGCCGCTGACCGAGCTGCCCAGTTCCAGCTGCATGCCACTGCGCGTACCGTCGCCGACGGACAGGCCCAGTGCATCGGCACCCACTTCATGGAACGCGCCTTCGCGCGCATGCCAGGCGGTGGCGCCGAGTCGCGGCTGCCAGTCCAGCCCCGCAACCGCCAGCGCCGTGCTGAGCGTGCTGCCCAGCCGCGTGCGCGACAGCGCCCGCTGGCTGTGTGCACGCATGCGCGTGCCGCCCCACTGCAGCTGGCGCTGGCCGTCGGTCTGGTGCCATTCGTTGCCCAGCGTGTGCTGCAGGGTGAACGCGCCCAGCGCCTGGGCCATGCCGATACCCGCGAAGCGCGACTGCGAGCGGGTCTGGCCGCCGTCGGTGGCGAAGTCCGAGCCCAGCAGGCCGGTGCTCAGCTGCAGCTGGCGCCCGCCGCCCAGCGACATCGCCATCTGCATGCCGGTGCCCACGCCCTGCACGCCGGACGCGCTGGCCGATCCCGGACCAAACGCGACCATGCGATAGCCGCTGGCCGGCGTGGCGCGGGCCAGGCTCGACCAGAAGGCTTCGCCATTGGCGCCCAGGCGCAGCCCGGCCATGGCCAGCCCGGCGCCGGACAGCTGGGTCAGCGCGTGGTTGAACTCGGCAGCGCTGGACACTTCCAGGCTGTGGTACAGCGCGTTGTTGCCGTAGCCGGCTTCCAGCGCCGAGGCGACACCGTGGGTGCCGGCGTCGGCCAGGTCGCGGTAATCGTTGCGGGTCATCACCACGTCGACCGTCCCTGCGTCGTCGCGCTCGGCCTGGGCCTGCCACACCACGGTGGCGCTGCGGATGTTCTGCTCACCGCCGTCGGCACCGAGGAAGACGCCCTCCAGCCGGACCTGCGAGGCATCGGTACCGCGGGTGAAGCCCGTATCGACGTCGATATCGGACAGGTCGCCGCCGGCATGCAGCACCATCTGCCCGGCGCTGCCGTCGGCGTTGGTGCCCACGGTATAGCCACCGATGCCACGCGGTGCCTGCCAGCCCAGGTCCGGTGCCGGGCGATCGGCGCCCTGGGTGGGCAGGTCGGCATGCACGCCGCTGCCGCTGCCGTACACATTGACCTGGCCGTTGTTGATCAGGCGCCCGCCGCCGCTGGCGCCCATGCGGAACGCGTGCGAGTTGTCGGCGTGGATGTTGATCACGCCACCGCGGCGGTTGTTGAGCGTGGCCGAGCCATCGGACTGCATCGCCACCAGGTTCTGGCCGTTGCTGCCACCGGCCACGCCGAGGTTGATCACGCCGTCGTTGATCAGGGTGGCACCGCGTGCGCCGGACATCGCCACCGCGCCATCACCGGTCACCGTGAGCGTGCCCTGGTTGAGCAGGGTGGCGTAGCTGCCTTCGGCGTGCAGGGCGGCGTGGTTGCGTGCGTTGCTGGTGATCTGCGCGCCGCGGCGGTTGATGCCGGTGCTGGCATGGCTGTCGGCGACGAGGGTCAATACACGCGCGTTGCCGTCCAGGCTGAGCTGGCCGTGGTTGTCGAAGGCTTCGATGGTGTCGCGCTCGTTGCCGACGCGGGCGGTTACCGCGTGCACCAGTGCGCCCTGGTTGAAGCTGCCGCTGGCGGTGACGCTGCCGTGGTTGTCGAACTCGGCCATGCCGCCGAGGACAAAGCCGCCGCCCTCGATGAACAGGCTGGCGTTGCGGCGACGCTCGCCGTTGTCGAATTCGCTTTCGCCGGAGAGCGTGACCAGGGTGTCGCGCAGCTCCATGCGGCCCAGGTTCTCCAGCTCCGAATCGCCGTCGATGCGGATGGCGGCGCCGCGCGCGGACAGGGTGCCATGGTTCTCCAGGCTGCCATCGCGCTGCAGCTGCAGCTGGCCCTGCAGTTCGAGGTGGCCGTAATTGTCCAGCTCGCCGTCGTTTTCCAGCAGCAGGCGCGCGGCCTGGCCGATGCGCAACGTGCCGTTGTTGCGCAGCTGGCCGTCGTTGCGCACCGCAAGCGTGCCGGCGCTGATCTGCAGGGTGCCTTCATTGCGCGCGTTGCCGACCACGCGGGTTTCCACGTTGCGGTCCCAGCTGATATCGGTGCCGGGGGCGGCCAGCTGCTGGTTGCCGCTGTATTGGCCGCCTTCGCTGCCGGGCACGGTGCCTCCACCGCCGCCGCCACCACCACCGTCGCCGCTGCTGCCGCCACCGCCACCGCCACCCCCGGCCGCTGCTGCAGCGCCGCCGGCCAGGGCCAGGCCGCCCAGCAGCCAGCCGCTTACGCCGCGCGACCCGGCCTCGCTGTCGTCGCAGTGGAGTTCGTCAGGCGTGGCCTCGCAGTCCGAGGTGTCGTCAGCCTGCACGGGGGCAGCGAAGGTGGTGCAGAGGGCAAGGGCGATGAACGCGGCCAGGGGCCGACGGGACGGAACTGCGGGGGTCATTGGACACTCCATGGACGCATCAGGGAAGGCATGCACCTGCTTCGGACAGGTCTGCACGCGGGGAGCGCCATGGTGGTGAGCGGTCGTTCGGGAGTAACTACAACTAGTTTCAACGACCAGGAAGTGTGACCCGGTCGGATGGTGTTAAGAACCGTTTATATGCAAGGCGCCGGAATTGTTCCGCGCCAGAAACGACAACGGCACCTGTAGGTGCCGTCGGGGTGTCACTTCACGCCGTGCATCATCCGTTTCAACCACGGCGCGCTGGCCAGCGCGACGGCGGCGCAGCCCAGGCCGATCCACATCAACAGCCAGAACAGGTGTTCGTAGCTGGCGGCGGCGGTGGCGATGTTCATGGTTTCGCCCTCCGGCACCTCGATGGCGGCGAGCTTGCCGAACAGGGCGGCCAGCGTTTCGGAGAAGGCCGTGGCGAGGAACCAGGTGCCCATCATCAGGCTGACCACGCGCGGGGCGGCGAGCTGGGTAACCGCGGACAGGCCGACCGGCGACAGGCACATCTCGCCGATTTCCAGCACCAGGTAGGCCAGGACCAGCCACCACACGCTGGCCATCTGGCCGGTGGCGCCGACCTGTTGCGCCGCCAGCGCCAGTGGAATGAAGGAGAGGGCGCCGAACACCAGGCCGAGCGAGGATTTGACCGGCTTGGAGGGGTCCAGCCGGCGCCTGTCCAGCCACGCCCAGAGCAGGGCGAACAGCGGCGCCAGCACGACCAGGAACAGGCCGCCGAGGTAAGTGAGCGAGCCGGCGGTCTGCGGAATCACCAGGCAGTCGCGGACCAGCAGCACCAGCATCAGGGCGACGATGGCGATGAACAGGGTGCGCGGGGCGCTGGAGCCGGGGTTGCGTTCGGACAGGCGGGCGGCGACCACGAAACCGAGCGGGGCCAGCAGCAACGAGGCGATCGACCACGGCAGCGGGGTGCCGCCCTGGATCACCAGTGCGGGCACCAGGTCCTTGGTCAGCATGCGGTCGGTGAAGGTGACCCAGGAGCCGTAGGTCTGCTCGTACAGGGTGAAGAACACCAGGGCCATGAAGATCAGTGCCATCAGGGCGATCATCTGCTGGCCCTGCACCGGGGTGCAGCGGGTGCCGGTGAACCAGGCGAACCAGACCAGTACGGCACCGAGCACGACGATCATCAGCATCAGCGCCAGGCTGATTTCGCCGCCAAGGGCGAACGCGCCGTTGGCGGCGGCCCACATCAATGCGGCCACGGGCAGCACGCCGAGCACGGCGGCGGCGTAGATCAGCCATTCGCGGCGCAGGCCGAACACGGGCTGGCGCAGCGCGGCGGGATCGGTGGGTTCGGCGTGGCCGTGCAGGTACTTCTGGCCCCACAGGAACATGGCCAGGCCGACCACCATGCCGATGCCGGCGGCGCCGAAGCCGTATTTCCAGCCATACGCTTCGCCGAGGAAGCCGCAGACCAGCGAGGCGAACAGGGCGCCGAGGTTGATGCCGGCGTAGAACAGGGAGAAGCCGGAATCGCGGCGCGGGTCGTTCTCGGGGTAAAGCTTGCCGACGATGGTGGAGATGTTGGGCTTGAGGAAGCCCACGCCCATGATGATCAGGGCCAGCGAGAGGTAGGTGACGCCGAGCGCGGCATCGTCGCGGACCACCTGGCCGTCGATGCGGGTGGCGGCGTGGCCTTCGAAGGCCATGCCGAGGTGGCCCAGCACCAGCAGCACGCCGCCGAACACCACCGCCTTGCGCATGCCCAGCCAGCGGTCCGCGAGCAGGCCGCCGAACACGGGAATGCAGTAGACCAGGCCACCGTAGGCACCGAGCAGGTCCAGCCCGGCCTTGTCGCCGAACAGGTGGTACTTGGTGAGGTACAGCAGCAGCAGCGCCTTCATGCCGTAGAAGGAGAAGCGCTCCCACATTTCGGTGAAGAAGCAGACGTAAACGCCCTTGGGGTGGCCAAGGAAGTCGTCGGAAGCGGGCAGGGCGGTAGCAGTCATCAGGCGATAGGCGACAAAACAGGTCGCGATTATCACGCTTTCGGCGTCTTTACCGTTATCGGCTGGGGCGCGGGCGGCGGCGGGAAACAGCAACGTCAAATGCACGTGCCGAACCGCGTAGAGCCACGCCCTGCGTGGCTGGTGTTACAGGTACCGCAACCAGAGCAGGTCTTTCCGCCGCGCCTTCAGGCGCGCGAACGCGCGCGTCGGCCAGTACAGCGCCAGTGCCAGCGCGGCGGTGATCAACCACAGCTGCCACACGTGGTCCACGCCGAAATACGCGCCATGGGTGTGGCCCCAGCGCGCCTCGGCGGCGACGTACAGCGCCTTCAGCACATACAGGTGCAGCAGGTAGAAGAACATCGGGGCGGCGCCCACGTTGGCCAGCGGAGCCAGTGCGCGGGCCACGCGCGGATGCTCGTACAGGCGCAGCAGGAGCAGGCCGATGCCAAGCGTGAGCAGCAGGAACAGCAGCGACGGCGGGTACTTGGTGACGTTGAGGAGGCTCATCGCGGTCTGCATGCTGCTGCCGGACGCCTGCCACGGCGCGTCGCCGTAGACATTGGCGGCACGCAGCAGGGCGAACGCGACGAGGGCGCCGCCGCCCGCCCACAGCAGGCGGCGCCGGCGCAGAGCAGGGTCGCCATTGCGGGCGAACCAGGGGCCAAGCGTGTAGCCGAGGGCGATGACCGCGATCCACGGCAGGACGGGATACGAGGTACGCAGGCGCAGGGCATCGCCGACGGCGATCCAGTCGCGCTGGTGCAGGATCTTCCAGAGCACGGCGAGCGGGCCGTCGCCGCTGGCGTGCACGCCGTCCAGCAGGTTGTGGCCGGCGATCACCGCCAGCGCCAGGGCGGCGAGGGCGCCGCGCGGCAGCCACAGCAGGAAGGCCAGGGCGACCATGCTGATGCCGATCGCCCAGATCACCTGCAGGTAGATCACGCTCGGCGGGAACTGCAGCGTCCAGGCGAAGTTCACCACGGTCAGTTCGAGCGCGATCAGGAACAGGCCGCGCTTGAGCAGGAACGCCGAGGCGGCCCGGCGCGGGTCGGGCTGGGAACTGCCGTACAGCCAGGCCGACAGGCCAGTGAGCAGCACGAACACCGGGGCGCACAGGTGGGCGAGCAGGCGGCTGGCGAACAGGGCCGGTTCGACCTGGTCGACCGCCATCGGGTCGGGGACCTGCTGATGCAGATAGAAGGTCTCACGCACGTGGTCCAGCAGCATCAGCACGATCACGGTGCCGCGCAGCTGGTCGATGGAGGTCAGGCGGGGGAGTGTGGGGGCCACTGGGACACGGGAAGGGTGGTGCGACAGAATATAACATTACAAATGGGTTGTCCGGGTTGCGGATCCGGGTTTGCTGGTTTGGGTGGTTGGGGGTGGGCATTACCTGGTCCGGCCAACGGCCGGGGCTACGCGGGGCGCCTTTGGCGCCCCGGTATCGCCTTCGGCGATACGCCGTGCCGTTGGCACGGCTTGCCTTGCATCTGCATGAAGGCTAGGTTTGACGGGATTTTTACAGCAGGGGCTTCCATGAACAACGACGCTGCGCCCAAACAGCTCACTTTCCGCGCGGTGGTGCTTGCCATCGTGCTGGCGGTGATCCTGTCGGCGGCCAACGCCTACCTGGGTCTGTTCGCAGGCCTGACCATCGCCACGGCCATCCCGGCGGCGGTGATTTCCATGGGGGTGCTGCGCCTGCTCGGCGGCGGCACCATCCTGGAAAACAACATCGTGCAGACCGGCGCATCGGCCGGTTCGTCGATCGCAGCGGGCGTGATCTTCACGATCCCGGCGCTGGTGATCATGGGCTACTGGCCGGACTTCAAGTACTGGTGGGTGCTCGGCATCGCCGGGCTGGGCGGCCTGCTGGGCGTACTGTTCTCGGTGCCGCTGCGGCGCTCGATGATCGTCGAAGACCCGCTTCCCTTCCCGGAAGGCAAGGCCGCGGCCGAGGTGCTCAAGGCCGGTGAAAACCCGGGCCCGGGCCTGAAGATCCTGGCGGTGTCGGCCGCCATCGGCGCAGTGGTCAAGCTGGCCGCGGAAAGCGGCATGCGCCTGATCCCCGATGCCTGGGCCACGTCGGCCTACGTCGGCAGTTCGAAGGTCACCGCGTTCATCGGCACCAATCTCTCGCCGGCCCTGCTGGGCGTGGGCTACATCGTCGGCTTGAACGTCGGCATCGTGGTGGTGTCCGGCTCGATCCTCACCTGGCACATCGCGATCCCGCTGTACCAGGCGTTCTTCATGAATACCGATCCGGCCCTGGCCGCGTCAATTGCGACGGCGTCCTCGACCGAGGCCGCGTTCGCCATCTGGGGCGCGAAGATGCGTTACCTCGGCGTGGGCGCCATGCTGATCGGCGGCGTCTGGACCCTGATCTCGCTGCGCAAGTCGCTGCTCAACGGCGTCAAGAGCGGCTTCGCGGCTGCGCGCAAGAGCGGCGGCCCGGCACTGGCGCACACCGAACGCGACCTGCCGATGAAGTGGATGCTGGTGGCGCTGGTGGTGTTCACCCTGCCGCTGCTGGCGCTGTACCAGGCCATCGTCGGCCAGTGGCACGTGTCCATCCCGATGACCCTGATCATGATCGTGGCCGGCTTCCTGTTCGTTTCGGTCTCGGCCTACCTGGCCGGCCTGATCGGTTCGTCCAACAACCCGGTCTCGGGCATCACCATTTCCACCATCCTGTTCGCCTCGGCGGTGCTGGTGCTGCTGCTGGGCAAGGACGGCCTGACCCCGGTGGGTATCGGCGGCGCGCCGCTCGGTGCGGTGGCCGCGATCATGATCGGCGCGGTGGTGTGCTGCGCCGCGGCGGTGGGCGGCGACAACCTGCAGGACCTCAAGGCCGGCTACATCGTCGGCGCCACGCCGTGGAAGCAGCAGCTGATGCTGGGCATCGGCGCGTTCTCGTGCGCGCTGATCATGGCGCCGGTGCTGAACCTGCTCGCGCAGGCGTATGGCATCGGCCCGCCGACGGCGCAGCACCCGAATTCGCTGTCCGCACCGCAGGCGACGCTGATGGCGTCGGTGGCCAAGGGCCTGTTCGGCGGGAAGCTGCCGTGGGACATGATCGGCATCGGCGCCGTCATCGGTGCGCTGGTCATCGCGCTGGACGAATGGCTGAAGTCGCGCAAGTCGCACTTCCGCGTGCCCGTGCTGGCCGCGGCCATCGGTATCTACCTGCCGCTGGAACTGATGGTGCCGATCTTCCTCGGCGGCCTGCTCGCGTACATCGTCGAGCGTCGCCACGGTCTGTCGATCGACAGCGACGAAGCCGAGCGCGATCGCGTGCACCGTCCGGGCACGCTGTTCGCCGCGGGCCTGATCACCGGTGAAGCGCTGACGGGCATCGCGATCGCGATTCCGATCGTCATCTCCGAACGCGCCGACGTGCTTTCGCTGAGCTGGCACCTGGGCCCGTGGGTCGGCTTGGCGGTGCTCGCCTTCGTCGCCTGGCTGCTGTTCCGCACCAGTGTGCGCAACGGCGGTCCGGAATCGGCCAAGCCGCTGGCCTGATCGCTTCGATACCGTCATCCCCGCACATGCGGGGATGACGCAACCTGCGCCGCACGCGGGTTCCACTCTTCTACGCACTACCTGCAATCGAGAACCGTCATGACGCCACGCCACGCCCTCCTTCCGCTCGCCCTGCTGCTGGCCTGCGGCTCCACGTCCGCTTTCGCCGCGCCGCGCGGCTTCGACGTGCGCGACCTCGCATCGCTCGAGCGCGTGTCCTCGCCGACGCTGTCGCCGGACGGCCGCCGCGTGGTGTTCGCCAAGCGCGTGGTCGACATGGCGGCGAACAAGTCGTCGACCGCGCTGTACATCGAAGACCTGATGGCGCGCGACGCCGCACCGCCCAAGCGCCTCACGCCGGAAGGCTGGAACGTCAACTCGCCGGGCTTCTCGCCGGACGGCAGGACGGTCTACTTCCTCAGCGCGAAGGGCGGCTCGATGCAGCTGTACGCGATCCCCGCTGCGGGCGGCACGCCGAAGCAGGTGACGGCGCTGGGCACCGACGTCGGCGGCTAC